>Ga0080004_1103649_pt1 | contig 132780 bp, 158 predicted proteins | sample WasSprMetagenome_FD_69207 | JGI IMG/M metagenome (GOLD analysis project Ga0080004, IMG submission 69207) | Sulfidic aquatic microbial communities from Washburn Spring, Yellowstone National Park, USA - WS (SPADES assembly) (version 2) | ecosystem: Environmental > Aquatic > Thermal springs > Hot...
ATTTTGCTGATGGCTATAGACAAAGAGACGCGGTCTTTGGTTGGTTCGGTGTGGAAGGAGATAACGTCGAAATTTGCATGAAGGGTTAAGCGCCGTTTTTCTCCCATAGTTGGATGAAAAGCGTTTTTAGGGCTTTTATGAAAGCTTCATAGTTTGTCCATAACGCTGCTACTCGCTTTTTGCCGTTGTCTTTTCTAATTAGCAGAAGGAGTTGCTCATTATCCGCTAGCAAGAAAGTCGGCAGGTCTCCATTGTTTGAAAGCGAATATTTTGCCTTTTTAAGTTTCATTTTGTCGATGAAGAAGCAACTTTTTGGAGAATAGCTTGTTAACAGTTGCACGTTTACGTTTGTTTTCGCCGCGTTTTCAAGCCTGTCCAAGACGCCTGAATGGTAGAAGTTTGTAATGTCGTGCTCGGATAGGTAAACTAAGGCTTCTTCTTGGACGTTGCTGAGTATCTCATTGGTCTTTAGGCTTATTTGCTCCTCGCCCTCCAGTATCTGGAAAACTTCCTTCCTCTCGTTTTCCGTCTCTGTTTTGGGAAGGGAAAGCCAAAGATCGACAAGACTTTGCTTTCTTCTTTCTAGGAGGCTTATTTTCATTTTTTTGGTTTCTATGAGTATATCTAAGGCTTTTTCAAATGGCGTGGCGATGAATTTTAGGGGTTTTTCGAAAACAGACGATATTAGACCCTTTTTTTCTAGGTCGCGTAGGATTCTGTAAGTTTCTGTTCTGTGAAGGGACAGAGCCTCTGAAATTTCGCTTGCTTTGTGTTCTCCCGTACGCGCTAGATAGATGTAGACTCTTATCTCATTTTTGGATAACCCAAGTCTGCATAGGGCTTTCTCTATGGTTTCAACGGATTTATTTGGTCCCTTATCAGTTTTTATGAACCGCCATATCCCGCTTTTTTCATCGTAGAGCTTTATGACGCCTTCAGGTTTTTCAACAGATAATTCCATTTTATTCCCAGCAGCCTGCTCCTAATTTAGATTCCGATGTAGAATTCGATTCTGGCTAGGCATATTTTATACTTCTGAATTCAAAATCTGAATCACAAATACATAATCAAAAACGTTAAATCAACAAGGCCGAAAATTAACATCAGAGGCTGGTTAGGGGGAAGGAGAAGCGCAGAGCAAAATAGGCATAAAATTTAGCTTAAGGCATCTTTTCTTGCCTAGAAACAACCATTGGCTGAGGAGGAGCGCTTTAGTTTTCGCTTTTGTACTTTTTGACTACTTTTCGACACTGGCTTTTTGTCGTTTACCCTACCAAGAAGCGAATATTCACGCGAGGGCATTCATGGAAAGCTTCGGTATACCCTTAGGGCTAACATTGTTTGTTCTGCTAGCCAACCTTCCGATTTATGTGGCTTTTTGCGTAGACTCTCATTTGGTTAAGCTTCCACAAAGCGCCGCCGTTATTGAAGTTGGTCTTGACGCTGTTTTCGCATGGTTTGTTGCCGGGCTGCATTTTAGCGGAGGTTCAAGTTGGTTTTGGATTGCGCCGGATTTAATTAGGCAGACTCTTGGGGCTTTTTTGTACGTGTTTGCTGCTTTGTTGTTCGTGAAGCCCCACAAACCACGCTATGACAGTTAATCATGGTTAGTGTGTAACAGTTGGTAACATACTAACTCTATTATCTTTAATGATTTTGATAGTTTAACCGATATTATTCGAGTATTTAGGAGAATCCCTATATGGAAAAGAAAGACGTTAAGACAAATGAAAACACGCCTCAACCCCAAAAACAGGAAGAAGCCCAAGCTGAGGCTGTTGAAGAAGCATACTTTTTCCATCCTGTGCAGCTTTCAGAGGAAAGCGGAGAAGTCTTGGATGAACAGGAAATAGAGAAGTCTAAGGTTGAAGTTGAACAGAAGCTTCAAGAGCTTTTGAAAAGTATAAGCGAGGAAACCTTACAGTTGAGCGAGTTTTTGATGGAGGAAAATAAGATAATGAACGAACTCTGCGTATCTCTTAAGCAGATTTTGAAAAAGCTCAATGTATCCTTTAACATTCCTCCGCAGGATATCCCCCTTAGGAAAAGGGCAAAAAAAGTAATTTTGAATGAGGAAGGACATTTAATACTTGTTTACGAGAAAGGCGAGGTGCACTCGGCTTTTTTGGCTGAGTACCCCCCTGAAATTGTGATGGCTGTCCTACTTGTTATAATGCCAGAAATGGCTAAAGTGATGATGCTTTACAGGAAGAAGATAAGCACAAGGGTAAGCTTCTTCGGAAGGATTAAAAAGGAACTCAAAAATGTTGCAAAGGCTATAATCGGTAGCGCACAAGAAGGCACAAGCGCCAGCCAAGAACAGTCGATGGATGTTGTAAAAGCGGAAATAAACAATGAAAACCAGGGTTAGAAGGGGCTGATGCCGGGTTTGGGCGGGTTTTTTACGGAAATTCGAACTTTTTATTCGCTTAAGGAAATACGGGAAGGCATTGAAGAGGAGATAAGCCAGTATAAGCTGCTGTTCGAAGATTACAGTCAATGGTTAGGAAGCCTCTTGAGGAACCCGGAATCCTTGAACAATCAGGAGTTAGTCAAAAAAGCCTCTGAGCTACAGAAAGTTTTGAAAACGGGAGGTAGAAGCAAAGGGAAAAAGGAAGAAAAGAAAGCTGGCCTTTCAACGGAGTGGGTGCAGTTTAAGGATGTTATGCTCTGCTCTGACGAGGTAGGCGAGGTAGAATTGATTTTTGAGGCGATTGAGGAGTTGAAAAGCAAAATTGACAGGCTTGAAAAGGCTAAAAACTCCATAACTGATTTGGAGCGTTACGGTTTAGGAAAAGAAATTTTATATGTAACTTACATACGTGACGGAGTCCCTGAAAAGATTGTTTTCAAACAAAAGAAGACCGCTGGCGCCGCCCAAAAATTCGAATTTGCTGCCGATTTCTCGGTTCTAACGCAAAAATGAGACAAAGAAGTAAGCAGCACGTGCTCAAGAAGTACTATACTCCAAGAAAGCTTTAGTGAACTTCTTCATCAAATCATAAGGACTTTCAACAACACAGTTCACACGAGTATATTGCCGTACCGCTCGGCTATTTACGCCGATACCGATAACCCCAACACCCATGCGCTCAACTTTTTTGATGTTTTCCTTTAATTTTTCTTCAGCGTCACCGTATCCAGTGGGGAAAAAGTCTGAAACAATAACCAAGACTCTTGCTTCCTCTATGCGTTTGGTTAATGCTTGGGCTGCGAGCAAAACCGCGTCAGGAAGATATGTGAATCCTCCATGGATTAAGCCCCCTATTCTAGCTTTTACCCTCGAGTCAAACTTTTCAGAGAAGTCCTTGACGACGTAAAATTTGTTGTTGAAAGCGTACATGCCCCAAGAGTTCTGGTTTAGGATGAGCATCCTTGCAACTTCAGCTAAACATAAAGCTATTCCTCGAACCTCGCCTTTGAACATGTTTAGGCTTTGACTAGCGTCAATAAGTATTGACCATGTATCCTCCCTCGTTTGGAGTTCTTCACGTGTGAAAATGTCGGTTCGCTGGCTTTTGCTGGCTATGACCTGTATCGCCTCTTGCAAATCAACGAACCCGCTTTCTTGCCTGAAATCTTCGCCGCTAACGTTTTTCAAGAGCCTAAGCATATGCAGCACACGTCTTATGGGGCTGCTTAAAAGCTCTCTTCTTCTCAGAAACTCGGCATAATCTTCCGATGGAAACTCGAAATCTTCAAAAAGCGTATCCTTTCCGAGCATAGCGTAGTCCTTCAAAATTTTTAAACGAGAGGCTTCGCTTTCTTGCCATGCTGTCAGAACTTGCTGAGCTTCACTTTCTTTTAAACTTTGCATAATGGTTTTTAGTTGTGCTTCGTTATCTATTTCGGGGTTGGCAACACGTAATGCTTCAGTTAAGTGTTGGTAAATTTCTTCGTCTTTTGGAATGCGCTGTTCGTAGAAGAGGTCGTTTGTTCCGTGACTCTCTGTATACAACAAAGATGGAACCTCGAAGGCTTCGCCATAAACGGCTATTGTCTCATAAATTTTGTTAGCCGCATCTATCCTCTCATCTATTGTAGGATTGCTGCCTATTTTTCTTAGAATGGATGTTATGGCCTCAACATCAGTTTTTATTTCATCACTTACATCGCCTTTGACTTTTCCCACGTTGAAGCTTAGAAGAGTTGAAACCATAATTCGTGATGCGTCATTTGGAAGTTCTTTTGCGTCTTTCATCCTAAGGAACGAAAAGGCATTTGCATACGCAATTTCTGGAAGCATCCAGTGGAAAGACTGCTTTAAATTTTTACTAATAATAGCGTCTTCAAGCAGGCTAAGCACGTAGGTGGCTAGGTTAAGTTGCTTTCCTCTTGCCCACTTGGCGTAAATTGAAAAGTTGGATAGATGAGCATGCATGCTAAGATGGTAAACAGAGGCTTTAAAAGTGTACCAAATGATTTTCTTGTGAACAGGGTCTTGAAGGTTAAACTTTAACCCTTGGAAAAACGCATGGTTTTTGTCTAACTTTTTAGGTTTAATTAGGTGAAGAACCAAACCCCGCGAATCCTTCCCGAGATAGGGGTATTTTAACTCATCGTGAAGAACAATTTTCAGTTCATTATGTGTCTTCTTTGATATCTGAGGGACAATAGACCACGCAAAATCAAAAAAGTTCAAGGCAAAACCCGTTTTATGAACTGAAGAAGGACTCAATTACACGCTTTACTGCCGCTTGAATTTCAACGTCGTCACTCGTTGTTCCAACTATTGTTTCCACCGCTGCCTCTATGGGTCCACAGCCATCTGCAATCAACGTCGCCCAGTTAATCAAATCTCCTGGCGATGGCCCATATGGTAGGTCGCCATTTTTGTATTGCCGGCGGAGCTCTGCTCCAGCTCTAACGATTTTTTCGGCTGTTTTTGCGTCTATGCCGCTTCTTTTGACTAAGAGTTCAATTTCGTCTGGGGATATTTTGTCGCCTATGCTTAGATAGTCAAAGTTTATCCAAACTGACATGCGCCGCCTTAATGCCGCGTTTAATGGTTTTGTTCCGATGAATTCTGCCGAGAATGGGTTCATAGAGATTACCAAGTAGCCATATGGATGTCTATTGACTATTTCGTTATCCTTTTCTGTCAAAACCAGATGCCCTCGCGTATCCAAGACCGGGTTTAATCGCGTAGCTATGTCTTGTTTCATCATGTTAGCCTCATCAAGATACAACAAGCCACCATGCCTGCACCACATCACTATTTGTCCGTCAATCCAGTTTTCTTTCCCGAGACCGATGTATCTTCCAAACAGATCGTAGGCAGACGTCTGCAAACCGCAGTTTATCTCCCACATTGGAAGCCCACAAAGCTCTGCAACCAGGTAAACTATGTGAGTCTTTCCTGTTCCGCTCGGTCCAATTAAAGCACATTGTTTAAAGTGGTAGAGTGCGCGGACTATTCTTTCAACATAGTTGAAGCCGCGGTCAATGTATTCGGGCGTGTTGCGTGGTATCAGCGATTGAACGCTCTCAGGAAATACATATCCTGGGTGTAAGTCGTATTTTTCTATGCGGTACTTTTTGCGTAGGTCGTTGTACGATGAGGATTCTACGTTGGCGGTTTTCGTGATTGAGACAGATAATCGCGTGTCCTTAACTTCTGTTTTTATTTGTTCTTCAACGATGTATGCAGATTCTTTTTCTTTCTTTTTTCCGCCTTGGAATCCGAATGCGACTGCTTCTGCCACTATGGGTTTTTCTGTTAATTTCTGCTTTACGGGCGACAAAATGTTTCCTCCGTCTCTGATAGAGAAAGGGGTGTGATTCGATTTAAATCTTACTTCTCACGATTCAATACAATGGATTAATTGGTCCGATTACAATAAAAGATCAACCAAAACGCTCTGCAATGCAGCTTTATCCTTTAAGTTTCGAAAGATTGCTTTCCCAGTCCCATAAAGACGAAAAGAGACTTCCTTGAAGGACAGTTCGAAAATTATGGATGCAATTGATTTTTTGACCTCTGCCTTTTTCAAAATCTTGGAGATGGCTTCATCTTTCTTTTCATACTTAAATATCACGATGAACTCCCTTTCTTTCCCGCAGGTTTCTTCGATTCTCGCCACGTAATCCTCAATCGTTACCATTAGATCTGCTCGATCTCCTTCAGGGCTTCGATGAATTTGTCAATTTCTTCGCGGATGTTATATATGTAAAAGCTTATTCTAACAGAGGAGTTTAACCCAAAAATTTCGTGTAACGGCTGGGCGCAGTGTAAGCCACTTCTCACCATTATCCCATAATTGTCAAGAAAGAGGGCAACATCATGGGAGCTTAAACCGTCAACATTAAAGGGAATTATTCCACACCTGGCTGATTGGTCCATTGGACCATAAATTTTAACCTTTTCGCATTCTTGCATAAGGCGAAACGCGTATTTTGTCAAAGTTTCTTCGTACGCCTTGATGCTTTCCATGCCTATTTTTTTCAAATATTTTATTGCTTCCATCAACCCAACGCCGCCGCAAACGTTTGGGGTTCCCGCCTCAAATTTCCATGGCAAATCATTCCATGTGATGGTGCACCTTCTCGTTTTCAAGTTGAAGGACACGTTTCGTATCATTTCTCCTCCGCCGTGGAAAGGCTCCATTTCCTCGAGAACCTCGCGCTTGCCATAAAGAACGCCTATGCCCGTTGGACCTAACATTTTATGCCCTGAAAAGGCGAGGAAGTCAGCGTCTAAATCCCTAACGTCAACTGGCAAGTGTGGAACTGACTGGGCACCGTCTACAAGGATTAGCGCTTCATGTTCGTGAGCGGTCTTGGCGAGCCTTTTTATGTCGTTTACAACTCCGCTCACGTTTGAAACATGGCTTATGCACACAATTTTGGTTTTGTTTGAAATTTTGTTTTCAAAATCCTCGTAGTTTAGGGTGCCATCATCATTCACTTCTACGTATTTAACATTAAATCCCTTAATTTCGGAGAGTATTTCCCATGGGACGATGTTGCTGTGGTGCTCCATTAAGGAGATTAAAACTTCGTCGTTTTCCCCTAAATTGCGGAGGCCCCAGCTGTACGCCACTAGGTTTATCGCTTCGGTTGTGCCCCTTACAAAGATTATTTCCTCTATACCATTGGCGTTTATGAACTTTGCAACTTCTTCATGCGCGTTCTCGTAAAGTTCTGTTGCCTCTTGAGAAAGCGTATGAACCGCCCTATGGACGTTTGCGTTGTGGTTTTCATAGAAGTTTTTGATGGCTTCAATAACTTGTTTTGGCTTTTGCGATGTTGCAGCATTATCGAAGTATATTAGTGGGTGGTTGTTTATTTTCCGTTTTAAGATTGGGAAGTCTTCCCGAATTTTGTACGGGTCAAAGGTCATTGCTGTCTACTCTCTTCTTTCTTCATTCTCTTTTCAAGCATTTTAGTCAGTTCCTCCTCTTCCAAGGCTTGTTTTTCCTCGAAACTCAACTCCTCACGAAGCCAAGCGGGCGACAAGTTTTTGTCCTTGTAATATTTCCGAATAGCCCTTTTTAACGCTCCAACTGCCAAGATGCCGCAGTGGAATTTTACGGTTGGCAACCCGCCGACAGCTTCTGTTACGCTTTTCCAACTTATTTTCCATGCGTCTTCAAGCTTCATTCCTTTAATCATTTCCGTAACAATGCTTGAAGTTGCAATGTTTGCGGCGCATCCGTAGCTTTCAAAAGTAGCCCGTTCAATTACATCTTGCTCGTTGATTTTTAGGTAGAAGGTTATCATGTCTCCACACAGCGGGTTTCCAGCCACAGCCGTCACTGTTGCGTCTTCCATTTTTCCAAGGTTTTTGGGGTTGCGGAATAGCTCAAGCACCTTTGGGTTGTATGGCAAGGGTGTTCGCGACATTCTCATTCCACTCCTGTTGCTGTTGCGCCAACAATCCCTCTTATTCGCTCAACGGCTTTTGGGAAAACTTGTAGGACATAGTCAATGTCTTCTTCTTTGTGGTACCTTGTCACTTTCATTAATATGCTGCCGTGAGCCTCATCAAACTTTCTGCCTATGGCAACGAGAACATGGCTAGGCTGAAGCAGCCTCCTCGTGCAAGCACTACCGCTTGATACATAAACGCCGTTTAAACTTAACTCGATTGTCAATGCCTCGCCCTCACATCTTAGAAAGCTTATGTTCACATTGTCAGGAGCCCTCTTTTCTCCCTTTGGCCCGTTAAGCCTAACGTCAGATATCCTTTCAGTTATTCCGTTGATTAGTTTATCCCTAAGCTTTCGTACATAATTTATATTTGCGTCAAAATTTTGGAAAATTAGTTCAGAAGCTTTTGTAAATCCAATGATGAGGGGCGTGTTTTCGATTCCCGGCCAAAGCTTTTGTGTTCCTATTTGGCCTTCTAAGATTCTCTCTATGCCAACGCCTTCTTTCACGTATAAAGCGCCTATGCCCCTTGGTCCTAAAATCTTGTAGCTGCTCACTGTTGCCAAATCCACATCTAATTCCCTCACGTTAAAGCGGATTTTTCCATAAGCGTCTGAGGCATCTGTGTGAAAAAGCGCTTCGGGGTTTTTGTCTTTGACTATTTCTTTTGCCTCTTTAATCGGTTCTACTGTTCCTATTTCGTGGTTAACCGCGGATAGGCTCACGAGAACTGTTTCCTTGTCTACGGCCTCCTTTAGCCTTTCAAGGTTTATGAAGCCTTCACCGTCAACTGGCACCTTCATTACGGTGAACCCGTATTTTTGCAGCATGTCGGCAACATGTATCACGCTTAGGGGCTCAATTTCCGAAACCACTATTTTTTTGCCCTTTCCCTTCATTGAGAAGGCTGAGCCCATCAACGCGAGGTTGTTGGCTTCTGTTTCTCCTGGTGTGAAGTTTATTTCTTCGAGGGTTTTGCAGCCTAAAAACCCAGCTATCTTTTGCGCTGATTCCATTATTGCCTCAAAGGCTTCCCAGCCGGGCTTGTGAGTTAAGGTTGGGTTGCCGTAAGCCCTTTGATTGTAGTATGGTAGCATAGCCTCCAAGACTTCTTGGGGAACCGCGCTTGAGTTTTCAATGTCTAGGTAAACTTCCCGCTTAATTCCTTCATGCGCTTTGAGAAGCTCTCTAACGTTTTCAACCATAATTTTCAAGTCCCTTCTGCTTCAACACTTTAATAGGCTTTAGCTTATAGAAAAGGCATTTGCTTTACAGACTTAAGTATCACATTTACAGACTATTTCTAAAGTAAATACACCATCCCCACAAGCTTTTGGTTAAAAACAGCCAATAGCAACATCTCCCTCTAGATTTCCACCATAAGCAATGCCAATTTTGTGAAATTGAAGAAAACCAAAATCGAATACCACCATAATTTTAATTATAAAATACAGTTTTGTTCTTTTAGTGTCTCTTAAAAAAACTGAGTTATTGGAGCTTGTAGATGGTATAAACCAAAATGGAAGTGAACGAACATCAGAGTATAATTATGTATAATAATTGTTAGGGGGCTTTCGAGTCTCTATAATGGGTTTGAGTGTCTGGCTGTAACATTCCCTTTGCGGGGTCTGGCTTTTAATGTTTAGTTAGAATTATGATGAGTTTTTAGGATTTGTTATATTGAGTTGTTTTTCGCAAGTTTTTAGAGTATGTTTTCGTAATAAATGCGACAATCTACGGAGTGAATGTAAAATGTCAAAAACCAGATTTACATCTATTGCCGCAATAACCCTAATCATAGCCTCAACGATGCTTGGATTTTGTAATATTTCTCTTTCAAAGGCGCTTGCGCCTACTGCAGACGCTAATCCACGACTCATCTACTGGCCACCTACAAGTGTATGGAAAACTGGAAACTGGATTACCATTGATAGAGGATGGATTAATGCAAAAAGCATGGCTTGGTCGCCTTCTGGAAAATATCTACTGATTTACGGCGAGGTCTACATGATGAGCACAAATGTGCAAGGTCCGAGAGTGCTAATCGTAGATATGGACAGCGGTGAGTTAGCATACAACTTTTCTTGTCAGGATATCAATTTTTGGGGTCTCGATCGACTCGTGCAATTCGCATTTTCGCCAGACGAAGCAAAGATATTTTACGTGAAATCTAATTTCACATCCTATGTCCCGCAGATATTCTCTGTGAACTTAGATGGTTCGGGTTCAACCTTCATAACTGATGTCAACAGCACGTCAACAAGCACTATAAGAGGGCCTGTCAGCATCGACATGACTAGTGAAGGAATTTTAGTTTACGCTGCTTGCGAGAGTACATATAACGTTACGAGCGGTCAGTATAACTACACAAGTTACATCTGGAAATACAACCTAACCACAAGTGAAAAATCGCTGGTTTTACAGCTTGAGGGAATAGATCAAATAATCACAAGTTTGAAGGTTTCTCCATCAGGCGACAAAATAGCTTTCACAGTTGGCGGCGATGTCTGGATTGCAGATATAAACGGCGCTGAGCCGCCAATCAGCATTGCATCAGCTTCTGACGGGAAAATTGCAGCATGGGTTGATTGGATTTCTAATGGAACAACGCTAACATATTCGGAGATTAATGGCACAATAAACGAATTTGGATACTTTAACGGTGAGTGGGATGCTTGGAGCGGCAACATGACAGCCGTGAATCTGGATGGAAGCAATAAACATAACATTCTCAATGAAGGTTACGGACTTGTATGGTCCCCTACTGGCTCGCTTGCTACATATGTTAGAGTCCCACGCATGTCTTACAATGAGGGTTATCCATACCTCATAGATTTTAACATGCCCATAACGCCTAACCCAGACAGCGACGGCGACGGCTTACCAGACTCTTCTGAAATCCAAAACTTCCTCAACCCCCTAGACCCTACAGACCTTTACAAGGACTATGACGAGGATGGATTAACTAACTTGGAGGAAATCAACTATGGGACATACCTTGGCAACACTGATTGTGACGGCGATGGACTCAGCGACGGTGTCGAAGTCAAAGTATTCAAGACTAACCCCACAAAAGCGGACACTGACGGCGACGGCATCAGCGATGGTCTTGAGGCTGCAGCAACTGGCTTAAGCGCTTTTGTTTCTGTTCTTCCTGAGGGGTGGATTCGCATGACGCTTCAATGGTCGAACAAGACCATGTATGTTTCGACGAATTCTTCTGTTCTCGGCGTGGTCTTCAACTCTACTAGCATGGCTTTGAGCGTTTCTGTTGGCGGTCCAGACGGCACAACGGGCATAGCCAACATAACCATACCAATAGAAATGATAAGCTCGCTTTCAGCCGTCCAAGTCACATTGGACAATCAGCCAATAGATTTCCAAATAACGCAGGTGGGCAGCAACGCGCAAATCTACGTGCAATACCACCACAGCTATCACGAATTAACAGCGCATCTGAGCGGCGGTGGCGGCATCGGCGGCGTGGACTTGACGGGCATATTGGGCTATTGGTGGCTCATACTGTCAGTCGCCATTGTAGCAGTTGCAGCAGTAATAGCGGCAATAATTGTGAAACGGGGATAATGGAGGACAGCATTATGGTCAAAGCGACTGCTATGGGAGCAATTGTAATGATGCTTTTGCTCGGCATAGGTTTAGCTTATGCTGAAGCTCAGGTTGGCGTTAAAGCTGGCGACTGGGTAAAATGCGAGTATGCGTCTGGCGGAAACCCGCCAGGCGACGCGCCTCAATGGGTTAAAGTGGAATGTCTATCGGTTACGGGGACAACTGCAACATTACGTGTGACAACTCACTTCAACAGTGAAGCAGAACAAACTGAAATTATGACGTGGGATGTTGCCAGCGGCACTGGAAACCTCACTTTCCAAGCGCTTATACCGGCAAACTCGAAGACCGGAGACACTGTTCAAGTAATTGAGGGGGGTAACGTGACTATTGCTGGCGAAAGAACAGGAACTTACGCGGGAGCAAGCAGAACCGTGGTTTATGCAAGTTTAACGCAAGGGGACATGCAGTTCAGCTATTGCTGGGATAAAGAGACGGGGGTTCTCGTGGAAATAACTTTAACCCAAGGCTCCACATCCGCAACTTATAAAGCGACTAGCACAAACATTTGGCAAGCATCATCGTCGAACCCGCTAACACTGCCAAGCCTACCAATAGAAATGCTCTCCATCAGCGTCTCGGTGGCAGCGGCAATAGCCATAGTAGCAACAGCAGCAATCTACACCAAACACAAAAGAAGCTAAAACTCAAAAAACCCTATCTCCTTTTTTAACACTCCCGTATTAGAAAGAACACAAAGTTCCTAAAGAATCGTTTATGAAAAAGACTTCCATTTTATTGCTGCTATCACTATTTTTGTCGCATGAACCCCTAATGCAACGCCATAACGAAGTTTATTGCCTTTCAATGTTTGTTTCGCGTAACGTTTTAAATTGGTTTGCCTTTTTATTGTGCTGTAGAAGAGTAAACAGGCGTATTCAAGTGAAGATAACAGATTTGCCAGTTCCAGATTCTGTTAAGGAAGTTCTCATAAAGTCTGGAATTGTTGAACTTTATCCGCCACAAGAGGAAGCCATAAAAGCCGGAGTTCTGGAGGGGCGAAATCTTGTTTTAGCTAGTCCAACGGCTTCTGGCAAGACTTTAGTTGCCGAGTTATGCGCCCTTAAACATGTTTTGGAGAGAGACGGGAAGGTTCTCTATCTGACGCCTTTGAGGGCTTTAGCCAGCGAAAAATACGAAGAGTTCAGGAAATATTCGGCTATAACAAAGAAGGATGGGAAAAGAGTAAGCGTTGGCATATCCACAGGCGATTATGACAGTTCCGACCCGTGGCTTGAACGCTACGACATCATTGTTGCAACAAACGAAAAAGTAGACTCGCTTCTTAGGCACAGAGCCAAGTGGATGGATGAAATCTCGCTTGTAATAGCAGACGAAGTGCACTTGCTAAACGAGGCTGAGCGGGGGCCGACGCTTGAGGTTGTTTTAGCGAGGCTAATGCAGACAAACACAGACGTCCAAATTTTGGCTCTAAGCGCGACCATAAACAATGTTGAAGAAATTGGAGGATGGCTTAAAGCAGACTATATAACGACAGAGTGGCGTCCAATACTTCTAAAAGAAGGAGTCCTTCTTCACAACGAAATCCAGTACAAGGACGGGGACGCCAGAAAAATAGAGGGCGAAGTAAAAAACCCAGCAATAAACTTAGCCCTAAACACTGTGAAATCCGGTGGGCAAGCACTCATATTTGCCTCTACAAGAAAAAACGCAGTTACACTAGCAAGAAAGGCGGCTCCCATAATAGGAGAAAACCTCTCTAAGCCAATGAAGCGAGCTCTAGAACGAGATGCTGAAAGAATTTTGGCAACAGGCGAAAAGACAAGAATAAGTGAACTGTTGGCAGAACTCGTCAAAAATGGAGTTGCATTCCACCACGCAGGTTTAGGCGGCGGACACCGAAAACTGATAGAAGACGCTTTCAGGCAGGGAAAGATTAAGGTTTTAACAGCCACGCCTACGCTGGCTTTTGGCGTTAACCTTCCAGCAAGAACAGTGATAATCCAAGATTATAGGCGATATGAACCGGGGTATGGCTACTACCCGATCAGCGTCTTAGAGTATAAGCAAATGGCTGGAAGGGCTGGGAGACCTAAGTACGACAAAGTTGGCGAAGCCATTCTCATTGGCAAGACCGCTGACGAAGCAGACTACCTGATGGAAAGCTATATCCTTGCAAGTCCAGAGCGGATTTGGTCAAGGCTTGCCGTCGAAAGAATATTGAGGTCTCATGTGTTGGCAACAATAGCAGCGGATTTTGCTCATACAGAACGGGGCATATACGACTTTTTCGGCAGAACATTATACGCATACCAATATGATGTAGCCGCGATAAAGAACCTCATAGCAAAAATCCTAAAGTACCTCTATGACGAGGAAATGATAGACGTAAGCGGAGAAAACATCTACGCGACAAGATTTGGCAAAAGAGTAAGCGAACTCTACATAGACCCAGTCTCAGCCGTCATAATCCGCGACGCTTTAAGGCGGAAACCAGCATACCTCACCGACTTAAGCCTCCTCCACACAATTGCCCACACACCCGACATGAGCCCAATACTGCGACCAACTGCAAGAGAGGTGGACGATATAGCGCTTTTCATGGAAGAACATAGAGAAGAGTTCTTGGTGGATTTACCAAACGAGTGGGAAGACCGAATAGCCTACGAGCAGTTTCTAGGCGAAGTAAAAACCGCCATGGTCTTGGAGGCGTGGATAGAAGAAAAAAGTGAAGACGAAATAATCGAAAGGTTCAGAACGCAACCCGGAGACCTCTACAGAACAATCGAAAACGCTAAGTGGTTGCTTTACGCGACCCACGAATTGGCAGTACTCTTCGAAAACAAGCAGTTTTTGTCGCCAACCCTTGAACTTATGGAGAGAGTTGAAAAGGGCGTAAAAAAGGAGCTTTTGCCAATCGTTAGGCTTGAAGGAATCGGCAGAGTGCGCGGGCGCATACTCTACAACGCAGGATTCAAAACAATAGAAGACATAAAACACGCACAACTGGAGGAATTAATGAACCTTCCTCTAATAGGGCCAAAACTTGCAAAAAAGATTAAGGAGCAAGTTGGCGGTTTCGTAAAAAAGGAAAAGTGGGAAAAGCTTGAAAAAGAAGACGTGTGGAAACAGAAGGCAATAACAGAATACTAAACAGTCTGTAGTTCCCTCATCCCCCTAGAAAAGTTCTCCATGTACTCCTTAAAACTCCTAGCTTTCTTAAGGTAAAAGCCATATCTCACCAGCGCATTCATAGCCCTAGCCGCGTCTTCCGGAGACGAATAGGCCGGAATACCCAACTTATCAAATCTAAAGCGCGTGTACAACGCCATTTCCGTCTCCCCAATGTCACATGCAACAATTGGCTTGTCGTATTTGCTTGCAACTTTTGCAACTCGGTCCACATAGTCCTCCTGTAACGCTGGCAAATGATGCAGTCCAAGCAATATCACTCCATCAATTTCCGGGTCTTGGAAAAGCACCTCTGTTGCAAGCTCAAACATTTCAGACGTGGCGGAACCGGTGATGTCCACAGGGTTAACGTTTGTTGCGAATTTTGGAAGTTTTCCTTCCCTCTTTAACCGCTCAAACTTCTGAATCGTTTCTTTGGAAAAGGGTTTAACTTTTAGTCCTCTCAATTCACATTCATCAACAGCCATTATACCAGGCCCTCCAGCATCCGTAATCACTCCGATGTTTCTGCCTGAGGCTGGCGGTTGCATGGCTAAGGCCTTTCCAACGTCGAAGAATTCTTCCATGTCCTTTGCCCTTATCACTCCAGCCTGTGCAAAGGCAGCATCATAAATCAAGTCGGAACCTGCTATGGCACCTGTATGCGAAACTGCGGCTCTAGCCCCGGCGGCTGTTCTTCCAGCCTTGAAGGCTACAACTGGTTTTCTCTTTGTCACTTTCTTTGCTACATCGAGAAACTTTCTTCCAGACTTTATATCCTCAACGTATAATAGTATGGCTTTGGTTTCGTCGTCATAGAGTAGGTAATTTAGCATTTCCGCTTCGTCTACATCACTTTTGTTTCCAAAGCTTGCGAATTTGCTGATCCCTATTTGACGACCAGCCAAATAGTCTAGCGCTGCAGCCCCGAAAGCCCCGCTCTGCGTGACTACGGCAATATCTCCAGGCATGGGTCGTGGTGTTGCAACAACTTCATCGCCAGTTGTCAGTATTTTTGTTTCGGGAAGGAAAAGCATGTCAACTCCTGTTCGCGAGTCATAAACTCCTAGGCAGTTTGGGCCTAAAACCCGTATCCCAGCTTTTTTGGCTATTTCCACAATTTGGTTTTCAAGCTTACGGTTTCCAACTTCGCTGAAACCAGAACTTATTATGACTATCGCCTTAACCCCTTTGGACGCTGCATCCTCCATTATTTCTGGGACGATGCTTGCGGGGACAACCACCACAACCAAGTCAAGTCTTCCGGGGATTTTGGTTAGAGAAGGGTAACACTGGAAACCCAAAATTGAATCTTCACGCGGATTAACAGGATATATTTCTCCCTTAAAAAATCCTCTTCGCACATTTTCGACAAAATTTTTAAAAATTACGTGTCCAGCTTTGTTGCTCTTTTTGGTGGCTCCGACAACAGCAACTGAAGCTGGGTTAAAAAAGACATCTAACTGTTTTATTTCAGGCTCCATGAGCTTCATCACCTTTTGTTTCTAACGATAACTATGGGTTTATGTTTTACTGTTTCAAGCATTTCCCAGCTCACATCAGCCAATTTTACTTTGAACTTTTCAGCCATCTCCCACACAGTTCTTCCAGCTCCGTGACCCCTTGCGCGGTTGGCGATTTCAGCTATTTCCAAAGCATTTTCCGCGTCTAGCTTACATCCAGCCACAGCTATGGGTGTTGCCCTTCGCCTAAGTTTAAGCATCCGACCGGCAACGTAGGTGAGAAAACCGCCGAAGGAGTGAATACCCCGGAAGGGTTTTGGGCGCGGTGTAAAATGGAAGTTTCTAAAAGAATATGTTTTGTCGGTGTCTGTAATCATCACGCAAACGTTTCTATGCAGCTTCAGCATGATTTGTTTACGTATTTGTTGGGCTATTTTGTCAGCATCGCTTAAGGGTAAACTAACGTAGGAGTAGGCTAAATTGCTCCCGTCAATGCCGCCTTCAGAGCCGAACATTAAAGCTTGCAGAAAACCTGCATATTGAAGGGCAACTTGCTTGTGGCGGCAGCCTTCATCTAATGGGTATTCACGTAAATGGCAAAGCAGTCTCCACCATAGATGGCACAGATAACCAAGAAAGTACCCCCAAACTATGCGCATCCAAAATTTGCAAATCAATTTTGCACTTAGGCTGGGCTTAACAACGCTTTCATCGACAATATTGCCTAAAGCAGTTGAAATAGCCTTTTCCGAAACAACCACAAAATCTCCGTCAGTCACCTTGCCCCTAACAGCCTCAACAATCTTCTCGACAAAATCTGTTTTTGGCATCCAATAGCATGTAGCAACCGCCAACGCCTTATAACCCATAATTTTAACCGGCTTAAACAGACAAAGAAGCTCTGGAGACTCACAAGCTTTGAAATCTCTTTTTAATTTCCTCCACATTACACTCGGGCGGTTTCATCTTTCCCTCCGGGCAATAGCCCAATTTCACACATGAGGGACCCGCGTTTTCAAAAAGAGCAGGCGCAACTTTCTTGACTTGTTTAAGCATCTCAGTTGCAACTTCCCTTATTTCCCACTGCGAACGCGCACAACATCTTAGATTGAAGAAGTGGTTTAGTTCGCGGGCATTCATCGTCACAATTATGTTTGTTTTCGCAGCGTTTGGAAGGATAAACCGCGCATCTTCTTTTGGGATGCCAAGCTGCAAAAGCTTCTGGTAAGCCTCTGAAATTTTCTCCAAAGCATCCTCAAAAACCCTTTTTGCATCCGCGTTTTCAGCAATACTCTTTGGTGTAACATACTTTTCCAAAGTGTCGTAAGTAACGTACCGTTGGCTTTGCTGCGTGTACGAGGCAATACGGTGTCTAACAAGTTGGTGGGTCATCGCCCTAGAAACCCCTTCAAGACTGAACGTGAAGGACGCATGTTCGATAACTGACACATGTCCGTAACCAGTAACTCGTTTAATTATTTGCTTAGCTCTTTCAATATCCATTTTTTCGAAAGTTTCAGACGGACTTCCGCTTTTCGAAGACGTCAGAGCCGCTGCTCCACACAAAAGTTCCGGGTCTGCCGTGTAGCGTAAAAGCTTCACCTTCAATTCTTTAGCCTCACCTCACTTTAAAATGAAAGTAATAAATTTGCTTTGCGTAAAGGGTTTTAGAAGGGAATGAAATGCCAAGGCTAAAAACAGCCATCGCGTACATAAACCAGCTCTGCTCAAGCCCAAATATTGAGAAACGCCAACTAGGGCTTAAACTCAAAGCCCAGTACGCCACATGGGTGAGAACCCTCAACCTGCAAGATTTCGTAATCTTCAACGAAACCATAGAGAAAAACAAAGCGCAGATCGGAGCTGCACAGTTCTTCGGAAAATTTCGCGCCTACTCCTTTGAAGAGTACGTTTACCGCCTTTTACAATCGAAAATCCGTATTCCAGAGACTTTGCAGTTGTTCTGGGGTGAGAAATGTCTTGTCTGGGAAAAGGGTGACAAAAGTTATGCTATGGAATTTGACATTTCTATAGGCGAGCGGAAAGACTACTTTGTTGAGCCAAAGACTGTTTTCGACGTTAAAATAGAGCTTGACTCCGCCAGACTAAAAACTGCTCTAGCTTCTTTCACAATTCTGAAAGAGCGGAACAGGAAGGCAAAATGCGTTTTAGTTTACGCCTTTAAGGAGTTAGACCCCGTGCTCCTGGAGTTAGCCATGCGATGGGCTGACGGCATCTTCCAGTTCAGCCTCGAAAACGACGAGAGAGCATCATTTCTCAGATACGCAACAGAATGTTTAGAGGAGAAACACGCCTCTTAGATGTGGGCGTATATGCGATCGCTTGTGTAGTTGCCGCTCCGCATTTCCTCTTCTATTTCACGCAACAACAGTATACGCTTGAACGTGGGCGGGTGTGTCGCAAACCACGTGTTTATCTTCGCCCATGTCGATTTGGCTTCTTTTTCCATGGCAAGCTCCAATTCTCTTTCATCTAGCACACCGTCCTTGTCCAAATCGTAATCTTGTTTCTTCTCCATTATTTGCTGAATTTCCTGCTTAGCCATGGCGGGGTCTCCAATGTAGAAGGCTCTTGCTCCGGAAGGCGGCTTTCGTGAAAGTGAAAGGCCGTATGTGATTTTCGCCAGTGCGCTTTGTAGGCTTCGCGGCGAACCCGTAACGTATGCGGAATAGGCGTCTGCATAATGTTCTCGCAGTCTGCTAAGGTACATCACACATAGAAGTGAGATGATGTAAACTATGTAAGAGATTATTCCTATGGCAAGGAAAGCCGCCCTAATGCTTCCCTCCTCTTTTTTCGAAGAGCCAGACCATCTTGCAGCCTCCCATGTTCCCCGCGCAATCAAATAGGCTAGTAAGGGTAGAGCTGAAAGCACAGTCATAACAACATAGTCCTTGTGTTTTATGTGCCCCAACTCGTGTCCGATCACGCCTTTAACCTCGTCTTTGTTGAGGTTTTTCAAAAGTCCTTCATGCACAGCTAAAGTGGCGCTGCTGGCTGTTCTGCCGAAAACGAAGGCGTTCGGAGTGTTATCGGGCACTATAGCCAGTTGGGGCATGGGTAATCCGCTTTTGTCCGCCAACTCTTTCACGGTTGATTCGAGCCACGGGTTTTCCCCAGCTTTTAAGTACTGTAAACGAGTTGAAGCCCTAACAATTGCTGGTCCTATAAGATACTGAAGGAGTATGAAAAGTATTGTGAGAATTATTGAGTAAAGGATATTGAGCCCTATAATGAGCATTATCACTGATAGGAATATGGCGAATATGAAAGCAACTAAGAAAATTGACGTTGACATTGCAAGCTTTAGTTCAGCTAGCCTAGCCAAAGGTTTCCCAGCAAAGCACTAGAGAAAGAATAAACGAATAAAGTTTCCTATCACAAAAATGTGATCAGCGTAAACCTTTCCTTTTTAGATTACCTTTGCGCCTTTCACAAATTCTATTATGTGTTTGTTGACAAGTTCTGGCTCTTCAAGCTGGACCCAGTGACCACAATCGGGAAGATATTTTATGTAATAGGGAGCGTCAACAAACTCCTCCGTGTTCACTATCAAATCTTTAGAAAGCGCCGCGTCTTTTTCTCCCCAAATCACTAGTGTGGGCGACTTAATTTTTGGAAAAGCCACGATTCGCTCTGAAAACATTATGGCAGGGTTCATGTTAGCCCGATAATAATTCAAAGCCGCTGTCAATGCCCCAGGCTTCGACCAAGCTTCAACGTAAGCCTTCAAATCTTCCTCTGTGAGTACATCTTTCTTAACCAAAGATTGTCGAAGCATGCTTTTCAGAAGGGCATAATTATTTCGGCTCAAAACCTCTTCTGGAACGTCTGCCGTTTGAAAGAAGAAAACATACCAACTTTTTTGCAACTGTCTAAACATATTCTTAGTTCTTGTTATGTAAGCATTGGGATGGGGTGCATTCAAAACAACCAACTTTTCCACAACCTGCGGATTAAAAGCCGCAAGATTCCAAGCGACAATTCCACCCCAATCATGCCCAACCACTACAGCACGCTCTTCGCCCAGAGCATGAATAAGCCCAAGAACATCCCCAGCAAGAAGATGCAACCGATATTTGTCAACACCTTCCGGCTTATCAGTTTCATTGTAACCCCGCAAGTCCGGAGCCACAACACGAAAGTGCCCAGCCAACCTAGGAATCTGCAGCCGCCACACATACCAAAAATCTGGAAAACCATGAAGCAAAAGCAACAGCTTACCTTCCCCTTGCGTCACATAATGCACACGAATCCCATCAACTTTAACAAAACCATGCTTCCATGCCTCTTTCATCCGCATACCCCTAAGGTCATGGTAGGACGTTTCACATTTTTACTTTTCCTTCACCAACACCGTTATTTACATATGAAAAGGCAGAAAACTAGAGAGAGATAAAGCCTCATATGAAAGAAGCTTCAAGCAAAAACTTGCAACGCAGCGCCGGGGAAGGGATTTGAACCCTTGCGAGCCCGAAGGCCCACTGGCTTACTTGTCTAGACGCCCTTTTAAATGGTGATCTCGAGGCCAGCGCGTTAACCACTCCGCCACCCCGGCACTAGACATGTTCTCTGGTAGGAAGCGAGAGTTAGGTTCTCAGTAGGGATGGGAAGAACAATCGTTTATTTCTTTTCCTCTTTAGCTTATCCCACTCATAAAGTATTTTTGTGGCTTCGTTCGCGACTTTTATGGCGTTTTCTTCGCCCGCGCCCTCTTCAAACTTGTTTTGGCATCGGTTTGCGTAAACTGCGCACACAGAACCAGCCCGTAGCCCATACAAGCTTGCTAAAGTGAAGAGAGTTGCTGTTTCCATCTCAAAGTTGAGCACTCCAGCCTTCTGCAGTGTTGGAAGCAAATTCTCAGTTTGGCGAGTCTTTGTCGGTCGGTTTTGTCCTGCATAGAAGTCGGCTGTTGTGACTGTTATGCCCACATGATAATTGTTTATACCCAGTCTTTCGGCAGCCTCAACTAAAGCCAGCAAAACCTCGGCGTGTGCTACTGCAGGGTATTCTGGAATTATATAACAGTTGCTGGTGTAGTCAAGGCGCACCGCAGCTGAAGATATGATTATGTCACCGCACTCTACGTCCTCCTTTATTGCGCCGGTGCTTCCAACACGGATAAAAGTGTGCACACCCACACGTGCAGCCTCATTGACAACGATAGCCATACAAGCAGGCCCAATACCGCTTGACAAAGCCGAAATCGGAACCCCTTTGTATGCGCCCGTAAAACTGCGGAACTCTCGGCGACAAGAAACCTCCTTTGCAGAATCCCAGAAACGCGTAATCTTTGCGACTCTATCGGGGTCGCCTGGTACAAGAAGATATCCAGCTAAATCTCCTTTTGCACATGCAATGTGGTATTGCTTTTCTGCAGAGTTCGTTCGATGCAATGTCAACCCCTTAAAACATTTAGCGCTTTCCGACATTTAAAACGAGTGATAAAATAGAGTGCAGAGAAAGTTGTTACTAAACCCTTTTTGGTCCGGCCAAGTCCGCTATGTCTACGCTATGTTCATAAATCTGCCTCAGGAAGGAAGCTCCGGCTAGAATTTGCGGCACAACATCAATTGACTGCGCCTTGACAACTTTTTCTATGTTAACGAAGGCCTTCTCAATTTTTTCCCGCATTCCCCGCACGTTCTCTGCCGTGGCTACATCGCCATTAAAGAAGGCTTTTAGAGCGTTTTCATGCGCCTCAAAACAAGCCATATGAAAGTCAACAAGCAGCTTTCTTACCTCTTCAGGTGGTTTTAAGCCCTTCAAAGCAATGGTTTTTAGCGCTATCCTCACGCATTCATCGCCAATAGCTTCTACTAGACTTGCTGCTAAACGGTAATCCAAACACTCGATGGGGCTTACGCCTAATTTCTCGCTTAAGCTCGGATTTTGAATGATGGTGCGCAAAATGCGGACTAGGAGAAAGTAAAGCCTGTTACTCTCATCATCCCGTGCAATAACATTTTGGGCTAAGTGAAGATCCCCATCAACAAAAGAGTTTGCAACATCACGGTGCATGCTGGCAACAATTGCGTAATTTCTGCGTAAAATCTTATCAGGCGGAAAACTTGCCGGCTCCAGCAAACACTGCAACACAATGCCAGAGTAATCCTCCTCAACAATTTCCAAGCCAATTAACTGATTGGCAGCCTTCTTAACGGTGTCGCGCACTTCAAGACTTATGCGCTCTTTAGCTTCAACGCGGATAATGTCGAAGCCAAGGAGATATTTACCTAAAATTTCACGGCTTAAATATGGCCCGGGCTTAATGCTAACAACTCGGGGTGCAGGTTCAACATTGTATTGGGGGTCTATGAGAAGTTTGCCATCGCCAGCTTCACTGAGAGCCACCACAGATCCTTTTTGCAAACCGTGGCGGTTCGCCCACTCTCTAGGCAAGCACACAAAGAATGTTCCTGTTGGAGTGCGTTGGACTTTACGTAGTTCGTCCATGCAATCACCACACGAATATTCGAACTTGGAATATTAACACCTATAAATAAAAATCTTATATATAAATCTAGGCGCGCATGTTGAAATTGAAAAAGAAAGGTATAATTGGTATAGACTTGGCTGGAAAACCAAGAAATCCCACCGGTTGGGCTTTGCTACTGAACAACATCGTGAAAACAGGGCTAATGCGCACAGATGGCGAAATCCTAGAGTCCATAACCAGAAACAAACCATTGTTAGTTGCCATCGACGCTCCTTTTAGCCTACCAAAGACTGGTCTCTTGAGGAAAGCGGATAAGGACATGATAAAGAGAGGGTATAGAGTTTTTCCGCCAAACCTTCCTTCAATGAGGACTCTTACACTGCGGGCGATGAAACTAAACAAGTTAATAGCAAAAAGGGGATACAAAACAATAGAGGTGCATCCAACTTCAACGCGAAAAGCCTTAAACATGCCTCCAAAAGATTTAGAGGCTATACAAGAAACCCTAAAAAGTATGGGGTTGAAAGGAGATATAGAGACACGCCCTCTAACAGCACATGAAATCGACGCTGTTACGGCGGCGTTAACGGGCTGCCTCTACATAAAAAATAAGACGGAATCTATAGGAGACGCAGAAGAGGGTTACATAACCGTTCCGAAAAAGTGCGATTGGAAGGCGCTAAAATTTGAGCACGGCGGAAAGACTTCAAAAAGCTGTAGAAACAACAATTGCCGCAGGATACCAGCTAGATAAAGAAGCCTTCGAATTTCTCAAGATTGTTGCCGCGACAGAAGATCCAATAAAAATCGTGAACAAAGCTTTGGAAAAAATGGAAAATCAAAAGGAGAAGGCGTTTTTTATTGACAGAAACTTTTTGGAAGTACTGATGAAAGATTTTGAAGAGTTAGAGGGAAAGGCAGTACCTCAAAAGGAGATTCCTCAGCAACTGCCTGAACTGGGAATAACTGAGGGGAAAAAAGCCTTCCAGCCATATGCAAAGGATGTTGAAGCAAAAATTAGCGTAATTGAAGACCCGAGCACCAAGATAGGTTCAGAGGGAGACATCGAAGATTACTTAGAGTATTTCCGTGACCGGTTTAGGCGTATGGAAAAGTTGCTGAGGCAGAGAATGGATGTTAAAGCTGCCGCTTCAATCATAGATGCTCTAAAATCGCCGGCTAACACAAGGTTGAAAATAGTTTGCATGGTTACGGATAAGAGAGAGTCTAAACAACGGATAATATTGGCGGTTGAGGATTTACAAGCAAACGCCATCGCACTTGTGCCGCAAAACGCCTCACAAGAACTTTTGGAAAAAGCGCGGCTGCTCCTGCTTGATCAAGTGGTCTGTTTAGCCGTTGTCAAGACAAGAAGTGACCTCCTCATAGTGGAAGACATAATTTTGCCCGACATAAGCCAAAGGCAACAGCACAAAGCTCCATTGCCAGTTTACGCTGTTTTGACTTCTGACATGCATGTTGGTAGCACGAAATTTCAGAAGGAGATGTTCAACCGTTTTGTGCTATGGCTTAACGGTAAGTATGGAAATGAAAAAATGAGGGAAATAGCAAGCCACGTCAAATATGTGCTGATCGCCGGCGACGTTGTTGATGGGATAGGGGTTTATCCAAACCAAATAAAGGAGTTGGCGTTAAAAGATATTCATAAGCAGTACGCGCTCGCCTCGAGATACATAGAGCAGATACCAGACTACATAGAAGTGGTGATAACGCCAGGAAACCACGACGCGCCAAGAAAAGCCTTGCCTCAGCCTGCAATTTCAAATGTTTTTCTCAAGACGCTTCAAGAAACAAGAAAAGTCCACTCCTTCGGAAACCCCTGTTTGCTCAGTCTCCACGGCGTTGAAGTGCTGCTATATCATGGACGAAGCTTGGACGATATACTTCACACGGTTCCAAAAACGGACACCCCAGAACAAGCCATGAAACTGCTACTGCAAAGCCGCCATTTAGCACCAATATATGGTGGAAAAACCATGATTTCGCCAGAAAACAGAGACTTTTTAATAATTGAACGTGTTCCAGACATTTTCCACGCGGGGCATGTGCACATATTTGGGTACATGAATTACCGAGGAGTATTAATTGTTAATTCAGGCTGCTGGCAAGAACAAACAGAGTATATGAGGAGAATGGGGCTTACCCCAACTCCAGGAAAAGTCCCGGTAATTAACCTCCAAACATTAGAGGTCACAGTTATATCCTTTGATTAAGAGAGCCCACGCGCAATCAACCTTGCAACACGTAACGGTTCTGGAACTCTATCGCTAACAGATAATGCTCGAACAAGATTTTGCGCTCTCTTTGAATCGGCGCCTACTGGTTCGATATATACCGGCGGCTCGCCAGCCAAGACAACAATGCATTGAGCAGTTCCCAGTTTTTCGAAAATTCGCCAACGTGCCTCCCAGTCCCCGAAATGTTTCTGGAGGGCTCGTCTAACCGCCTTGTTATTAGGCTTCTTTCTCGACACGACGATGACTGGTTTCCGAAATTTCTCATAAATGACTGTTGGGTCAATAAGGTTAAAACCAGCGAAGGATACTCCGGCAAGCAGGACCGCTATAAAGTTCCACCCATTCAACATTTCGATGAGTTTTTCCGTCGCATCTAAACCGTCAACGGTTATCCTCACGATTTTGGCATCCTCAATTTCGACTCCTTTGAGCAAAACTGCTGCCAAGATGGCTTTTCTAGTTATACCTTTCTGGAAACTGCCGTCCTCAACTCCTACCACGGGCATTTTTCGAAAGGCATTTTGGCTCATATTCAACCAATCTTTCAAGCCTACCGTCATCCTTGAAAACTTCTCTGATAATAGTACGTGGTATCTCCAGCCTAATCTTTTTTGTGCGCCCATATCTTCCCATGCTCACAACTTTAGCATTCAACAGTCCCATCGAATCAAGTTCATTCACTAAAGTTCCTAATCGACGCTGAGTCAATGGTGCAACACCCACTTCGCCGCAGAGTTCAGAATATATTTCGTAAATTTCCCCGGTAACAGAGCTATTAACATCCACCTTATTCAGGTGATACACGCTAAAAAGCACCAATTTGGAGTGCAGCGTTAGATTTTTGAGAGCTTCAACAACCCTGTTCTGTTCAATGTGCTTTTCAGCTTCCCTAACATGAACTTCAGATACAACGTTTGTTCCGCTCCTTTCAGCAATCTCGCCGGCAACGCGCAGTAAATCCAGAGCGCGCCTCGCGTCACCATGTTCCGCTGCTGCCAAAGCAGCGCAAATGCTCAGAGCGCCCTCTGACAGCGCGCCTTCGTAAAATGCCAATTTCGCCCGTTCAAGAAGAATGTTGCGAAGCTCGCTTGCGTCATAGGGCCTAAAGACCATTTCTTCCTCGCTGAGCGAACTTAAAACTCGGGGATCTAGAAATTCTTTGAAGCGGATGTCGTTTGAGATGCCTATCAGAGAGATCTTGCTATTACGAAGTGTTTCATTTACTCTTGTTAATTCGTAGAGGAGCTCATCTCCCCTGGTTTTCACGAGTGAGTCCACTTCGTCTAAAGCTACAATTAGCATGGTCTTTCCCGCGTCGAGCCTTTTCCTGAATCGGTCAAAAACTTCCCCTACAGAAAGGCCAGTAAATGGAATTTGAAGCCCTATGCTTTGGCATAAACTTGCGAATACACGATATTCGGAGCCAACCATGCGGCAGTTCACATAACAGAATTTAACCGGAGCATTATACTCTTTTGCAGTTGTCTCCAAGTATCCAAGCACATATTTAGTGACAGCTGTCTTCCCTGTGCCCGTCTTTCCATAAATGAAGATGTTGGAACACCTCGCACCCTTGAGGACTGGGGCGACCATTTCGCCAAGCAACCTTATCTGCTCCTCTCTGTGTGGTAATTTGTCTGGAAGGTAATCATGACGCAAGACTTCTCTATCCTTGAAAATCTTGGAATTATTAACAAATTTCCTAAACACGTTGACCAATATGTCGTTGTTGTCCAAGTGAAACTCCCTCAATCTCTCCAAAGGCAGCACCTCTTTTTCTTGTGGATAATATAAGCTATGCAATATAGAAAACTAAATTTTCAACACTATATTCTTAAAGAGAAACAAATTTGTTTGGAAGGAATAAAAGGGCACCCCAGAATTTCCATTGGAAACTCTAAAAGTGGCTATTACAAGATGTTGTTTTCCTTGATTTAAAAGGAAAAATACTCTAAAAGGTAAACACGTATACAACTATAATAATTATTGCTATTAAAAAATTAGATAATTATTTTAAAACTCATAACGTACATTTGAAGAGAGGTTCTGGCTTTTCCAGAGGAAACAAAGGGGTGACCTTCCTCATCTTAAACCAAAACTTCTTTCCCTTTCATGTTCTTTTTACTTTTCACAAATATTCCCAAAAGCCAAATGGTTCTAATGCTCCTCTTACACAACCGCCCTAAACTTCACAAAAATGTGAAACCATTGTGAAATTAAACTCGAGAATGCTTCTTTTTTAACCCCTGTACGCCAGTATTTTAATTTTTTATGTCTCTTTACTGCAAAAAAGACACCCCTTCATTTCTACTGGAAACAAAGACTGAAACTCACCCGATCCCCTTTTGAAGCATAGAAAAATTTTGTGAAGTTCGCAAACCAGAAAAGACCTTATTTTTCCATCTTTCCGCTTTTCCGTAAAGAAATAGCCTTATCAACAACCTTTTCTTCACCGCAATAGCTATAACTTGTTAACTGTAAATTTGTGACAACCAAATGTAACGGTGTACCCTTAGGAATGCCAGCAAGAAAGATGCGCGTTGAGCTGTTCGATAGTGAAGGGAATCGGTATACGATAGTTTTTGAAGGACAAGTAACCAGAGATAAAGCCCTACGCTTATTAGATCTTGTGGAACTACTCGGCGGAATACCAGCCAGCGAGGGCAACCCCGGCGTTGTCGCCAATGCAGTTAACAATGATATTCCAAAATGTGAAAAGGTCCGCACTTGTGTTCAAAAGAACTTTCCGGCTATTTGGTTCTCTTCAAGGGACGTGCAATCGGCTTATGAACAAGAGTTCAAAGAACCTATCAGTTTAAGCACAGTAGCCACATACCTAGCAAGGATGGCCAACAAAGGATACCTCTTGAAGACTGGAGCCTCCAACAAGTTAAAGTATAGGCTTGCTCCCAACCTTCCGCAAGTTATCTCAAAACATAAAATCCCTTAATTAAACTGCGACAATTACACAACTTCGCTTTCTGTCTTCTTCAAGAGATCCTCCATTTCCTTTTTAACACTATACTTAAACGGAATTTTCCTGGTGTCCCTCTCCAAGTAGCCTCCTTCATAAAGTTTCTTCATCAACCTCGCCGTGTGCTCCCTACTAAGTTTAATCCTCTCCTTAATCTCAGGAGCTGTCTTGGGCCCTTCAAGGGCCAACATCTTTAGCACAGCCACCTCTGTTTCGGTCAACGGAGCTAGGGCCTTCTCCTTCTTTATAGGGATTACAGCTTCAGCCCTAATCTCCGGAGTCTCCGAAAACTGGCGCAACTGTTCTTCTATAGCAGAAACTTTTGTAACTAGGATTTCCTGTGACGCAATAGTATCACGCACTTTCTTATTCACATCTTCAATCTTCGCTAACACTTCCATTCCGGCTTCTGCAATAGGCTCAACTTTTCCTTCTAAAAGGCGCATTTTTCCCTCGACTTCTTCAGCTTTGCTTAGAGCTCTTTCGCTCTTTGAAGAAAGAGCCTCAACTTTAAATGCTAAGGTTTCAAGCTTTTCGCCTTCACGCTCAAGTTGTCTATTAAAGCTCAGAATGACATCTTCAACAACCTCTTTTGCTTTGTTGTATTCTATGTGAACCCTACGAATTTGGCGGTAATACTCGATTGCAGCACCAACGGTTGTGGCAAGCAGCGCACCAATGAGAACCAGCAGAAAGTCTATCATGCCCGCACCCCACGTGATTTACCTGTGACAGCGTGTGATTCAAACATGTTGCATCACAAATCACAATTTCATGCATTTATGATTTAAAAGTTACGGTCTCAGGAGCATGATATCACACATCACAAGAGAACTGAGCGGTAATGTTTGAAGAAAGTTTCTCTTTATTTTATTTGACGGTATTTTTGGGTTCTTGGTCTTTTTAAATGCCTTATTTAGTGCTGTCACGTGTTTTTACCCTGCACTTTTAAAAGTTAATGTGATTTGTGACGTCACAAATCTTTCTCCGATGAATTTGCAAGCTTTTTAAGCTGAATTTCGAGCTCTTCTCTGAGAATTTCGATGATTTTTAGCTGTTCGGTTTTGTTTGATATGTTTTTGTATGCTTCTACATATTCGTGCAGTTTGTTACCTATTTCAAGGTATGGGTCTAAAGTTGTGGTTTCGAAGATTCCCAGGTACCCTAAAAGAAGCACTGTGTAGATGGCTTTTGTGACGTTTTGCTTTGCTTGTTTTAAGGTCCTATTGAAGGCTCCGCGGCTTATTTTAGCCTTTGTTAGGCGTAATCTGGCTTTTTCATCGTATTTTAACGGTTTACCAGCAGCATTTTCGGATAAAATGTCAATTAGTAGTGTTTCTAGCTGCGTTTTTGTTAAGTGACTGTTTTTGGCGAGAATTTTAGCAACGGGGTCATTTAGTGAACTTATTATTAAAGGCTGAACGCTTTCTTTAAGCTTCAAAGTCTCCACCACACGGGCATAACTGGTGAATACAATTTTGTATACCGCCTAGGCTTTTTAAGACTATCGAAAGCGGAACAATTTACGTTGCAAACCTTTACAGACAAACTTTTCAACCGAAAAACGGTTAAAATCCATAAATACTTATGCAATGTGCCGCTTTTTTACTTTAACCAAATAATTGCCTCGAATTACTGATTCAACGCGTCCATCAGCCTCATTTTTCCTCCAATATTACCTTTGGAAACAGCGGTAGTTTCGTTCAGAAGGTTGTCGGCGTCAACTGAACCAAAAGTTTTCCCTGTCATTTTCTGTCAGAGCACTGGTTGTAGATGCTGGCATTCCTCTTTGAAGGCGAGTTTTTCTAGGATGCCTTATTGCCTAAAAAGGTTATTCTCTTTCAAATGCCGTGATGTCACTTGTCACGGAAAAGTCACGCGTGATACTCCAATGTAGACAGCGTTTTTCCATGATGCTTGCTTTCTTCGTACAGAGTGTTGTCGCAAGTGTGATTTTGCTGTGATTTGCGTGATTTGTTAAAGGTTTTCTGCGTATTCTTTTAGTTCGTCAAAAAGTTCAGGTCGCAGGTCTTTTAAAGTTGGGACGAAAGTTTCGATTGGTTTTATGTCTGCGTAGTCAACTTCGCACGTGACAAGTTGTTCCTCGTCGTATTTCGCGCATGCCATAATTTTTCCTTGCGGGCCTATGAGTCTGCTTCCTCCCCAAAATTGTAGACCGTTTTCTATGCCTACTAGGTTAACATATGCTAGGAAAGCAGCATTTTCTATAGCTCTTGCCACCGTCAAAGTTTCGAAAAATGTCTTTCGAACTGCTGGCGAGGCTGAAATGCAAACAATCAACTGAGCTCCTTTAAGGCGAGTTAGGCGGCATATTTCTGGGAAGAAGATGTCGTAACAGACTATCAACCCTATTCTTCCGATTTCCGTTTCGAACGTTGCTGTTTGGTATCCGGGGCGGAAATACCTTTTCTCTTCAAAAACGCTGTGTGTTGGGAGGTGCATCTTCCGGTATTTTCCAATAAGACCTTCTGGTCCGACAAAAACTGCAGTGTTATAAACCACAGCTTGGGTTTTCTCGCTTAATTCTGGCATGCCAAAAATTATATGCGCTTTATGCTTCTTTGCAATGGTTTCCATGGTCTTAGTTGAAGGCCCCGGTATTGTTTCCGCTAGCTCGTAGATTTGGTCTCTAACAACATAGCCCGTTAGCGAAAGTTCTGGAAAAATTACGAGGCGCGCATCTTGTTCTTTGGCTTTTACCACATATTCTTCCATTTTCCTTAGGTTTTCTTTCTTGTTTCCTCTCTTGCAACTTGTCTGTGCTAAGGCAACCTTAACCTTTCTTTCCATGTTTAACTTCCACCGAATAGTCTATTATATGAAGTCACGTGGAAGCCTGAAATCCATTCCCACGGTTCTATATCCAAGCTTAACTGTTAATAGCGTTTGCCTTTTGTGCTCTGTGGAAAGCCATCTTCTCTTTATTCTCTCCACTAAATCCTTTTCCATCTCCAACTGTTGGGCTATTTCCTCCGCTTTCATAAAATGTTCAAGTCCATAAAGAATAAGATCAAGTTGTTCATATTTTATGCCCAGTTCGTTTTCAGCAAGTTGCCCGGGCCACAACGCTGGCGAAGAAGGTTTTACTACAATCTCGTTTGGGACGCCTATGTGCTGAGCAAGTTTTCGAACCTGCGTCTTGAACAAGTCAATTAGCGGCCACAAGTCTGCTGCTACATCCCCCCATTTTGTAAAGTATCCCATCATGGCTTCAGACTTATCTGAGCTTCCGCAAACGAGCATATTGAGCTTGTTAGCGTAGTAGTAAACACAAATCATCCGCGTCCTAGCCTTTATATTGCCCTTGCAAACCTTTTCCGCTGGGTCAAAAATAGGTATGGAATTGTAGAATGCCTGTAAAACTGCTGTGATATCACAAGTCTGGGTTTTAAACCCGAAATTTTTTGCCAAAAGCTGCGCGTGTTCAATGTCTCTCTCATTACGCGTCTCTTTTTCCGGAAGTATAAGCCCTAAAACTTTGTCTCCCCCTATAGCTAAGGCGGAAAGCGCCGCAGCTGTACTACTGTCCACTCCTCCTGATATGCCCAGCACTATGCCGTTTGCTCCAGACTTTTCCACATAATCCTTAATGAAACGCCTAATTTTTCCCTCAACCTCAGCCCAGTCCAAATCCAGAATGGAAGGAGTCAACTTCAAAGCAAATCCCAACTTTCATGGTATAAGGCAAATATTTAAAGACAAATATAAATACTGAAAGGTTGTAGTTTTAAAGGTATAGAAGGCCTTTATATGAGGCGAAAAACAGGAGAATCGCAGAAACCATTAAAAGGCATTTGCCGAAGCTTATGTGAGAGGCGATTCTCTGACTTTACAGTTAAAATGGCTTAGTGAGGCTGAGTTCATGGTTGGTCCTATCGAAAAATATTTACTCGAAAAGATAGAGGCTGATGGTGCTATTCACATCACTCTCATAGACCCTGAAGAGGTTACGCCTCCGCAAGCCTCAACAATTGCAAGCAAGGCAAAGAAAAGCGGGACATCGGCCATAATGATTGGAGGCTCAACATTTGTTTCATCCGCGCATTTGGATAAAGTTGTCAAAGCCGTGAAGGGGGCCGTCAAACTCCCAGTAATTCTCTTCCCAAACAACGTGACTGGCATAACCCGCTATGCCGACGCAATATGGTTTATGTCCCTATTAAACTCTGTTGACCCATACTTTTTGATGGGCGCCCAAGTGTTAGGTGCTCCTCTAATTAAAAGGTACTGTTTGGAACCAATCCCTCTTGGATACATAATTGTAGGTGACGGCGGCACAGCTGGCGTTGTTGGTAAAGCGGTTCCCATACCCTACAATAAGCCAGAACTTGCAGCAGCCCATGCCCTAGCTGGGCAGTATTTAGGCATGCGTTTCATATACTTGGAGGCAGGGTCAGGCGCGAAAAGGCCTGTTCCTCCGAGCATGATCAGCACTGTTAAACAATACATTGATGTTCCCCTAATAGTGGGAGGAGGCATTAGAACCAGGGAGCAAGCGTTGGCTGCGGCGTCCGCTGGGGCAAACATCATTGTTACAGGCAACATTGTTGAAAATTCAGGGGTTAGAGAGAAGGTTTCTGAAATTGTTGGCGGCATAAGACATAGCCGACTTTGAGTTGTCTTCTTTCTGTGAAATTTACCTTGTGATAGAAGGCTTAGGTTGAAAGCTTTTTGACTTGTTCTTGTTAGAAAGCCAAAATAAATCATGATGCGCATCAAGTTTAGGAGGTAAAGCTTGAACGGTCTAATGAGTGAAACATACCGCAAATATATAATGGCGTTGGAAAGCGAACTCGAACGGTTATATGCCATAAGCAAGAAAGCAAGGGAAAAAGGGCTTGACCCCGCGCCAAAGCCGGAATGCAAAATTGCGAAAGATCTAGCCGACCTTGTAGAAGGTCTTGTTGGCCCGAAAGGTGTGGCCGAAAGCATCAGGGAATTAAGCACGAAACTCTCTCGCGAAGAACTAGCCTTTAAAATAGTTGAAGAAATAATTTATGGAAAATTCGGTCATATGGAGCCAGAGGAGGCAGCGGAACAGGCGATACGAACTGCTCTTGCAATTTTTACTGAAGGGCTTACAGCAGCGCCAATACAGGGAGTGGCGAAAGTTAAAATTAAAACAAACCGTGACCACACGCGTTATCTCGCCATTTACTTTGCGGGTCCAATAAGGTCTGCTGGCGGAACAGACCAAGCGCTGACGCTTGTTGTGGGAGATTTTGTACGGCGCCTTCTTGGGTTAGACCGTTACAAGCCGTTAGAGGACGAAATTTCTCGCTTTATCGAGGAAGTGAGGCTTTATGAACGCTCCGTGAGTCGTTTCCAGTATCATGTTTCCGACGAGGAATTGCGGAGAGCTCTTCAATGGCTGCCTGTGGAAGTTACGGGCACGGAGTCTGATCCCATAGAGGTTTCTGCCTTTCGTAATCTTCCCAGAGTTGAGACCAACCGTTTGAGGGGCGGTGCCCTCCGCGTTGTTAATGATGGCATTGTTGGGCGTGCTCCAAAAGTTTGGGCTATAATAGAAAAGCTCGGTTTCCAAGGATGGGATTGGCTGAGAGAGTTTCAAAGGAAGTCTGAGAAAAAATCCGGAGGTTTCATGGACGATGTAATCGCTGGACGCCCAATATTCTCGTTTCCATCTGCCCGTGGAGGTTTCAGGTTAAGGTATGGCAGGGCGAGAAACACGGGCTTGGCCGCAGTTGGAATGCATCCGGCAAGCATGCAAGTGCTCGGCGGCTTTTTGGCGGCTGGAACACAGCTGCGCTTGGAGCTTCCAGGAAAGGGCGGCATTGCAGTTCCAGTTGATGCTTTGGAACCACCCGTTGTTAAGCTGAAGGATGGTTCCGTTATTCGCGTCTCCACTGAAAACTATTCTAAGATAAAAGATGAGATTGAAAAAATACTATTTTTGGGAGATATTCTGATTAGCTTTGGGGATTTTCTTTACAACAGTAAGGTTCTTGCGCCTTCTGGATATGTTGAAGAGTGGTGGGCTGAAGATCTGAGAAGAGCTGTGGCTGAAAGATTCAGCGGAAACCTCGAAAAAGCTGCGGAGGCTGCAAAAATTTCAGTGGAGAAGATGAAGAGCTTCTTGGAAAATCCGTTTGTTAACAAACCAAATGTTAAAGAAGCCACAACCTTGTCGCTTGCGATCGGTGTTCCTCTTCATCCGGCTTTCACGTTTTTCTGGTCAAATATTGCTTCGCTTGAAGAGCTTGTTCTTTTAAGGAGTTGGTTTTTAGCTTCTGTGGTTAATTGTAATGAGAATGTTTGCAAAATTTCTGGAGAGATGGACGCAAAGGTTAAGCATGTTTTGGAGACTATTTGTTTGCCGCACAAGTTTTCAAATGGAAGGATAGTTGTCGAAAACGAGGAAGCCTACGCTTTAGCCTTTTCCCTTGGTTATGGAACCACGCGGAACATCGATGTTTCAGCGGCAAAATCTGTTTTGGAAGCCGTTAGCTTGCTTTCTGGCGTGCAGATTAGAGATAAGGCTCCTACGCTTGTTGGCGCACGGATGGGAAGGCCTGAAAAAGCGAAAAGACGTGAGATGAAGCCTCTTGTCCATGTTCTTTTCCCTGTTGGCTTGGCTGGAGGCGCCCAAAGAGATATTGCAGAGGCTGCAAAGGGAGAGCCAGTTTTTGTGGAGGTTGTTAAACGTAAATGCCCAGCGTGCAAAACTTTTACTTTTGGCATAAAATGTCCCGCTTGCGGTTCTGAAACTTTCATTGAGAAGGTTTGTTCCATATGCGGGAGAAATTTGAAGGAGGATAAATGCCCAGTTTGCAAAGCGCCAGCAAAGCCATATCAAAGACAGGTTGTTAACTTTAAGGAACTGCTTGAGGCTGCTTGCACTCGTTTAGGTGTTTCCGTGCCTAAGGTTTTGAAGGGTGTCCGGGGGTTAACAAATGAGACAAAGACTCCAGAGATTATCGAGAAGGGCGTTCTTCGCGCTAAATATGATCTGTCTGTTTACAAGGATGGTACGATTCGTTTTGACGCGACAAATGCTCCTTTAACTCATTTTAAGCCTTCTGAAATTGGGGTGTCTGTTGAGAAGCTGAGGGAGCTTGGATATGTTTATGATGCTTATGGCGCGCCGTTAAATAGCCCAGACCAGGTATGCGAATTAAAGCTTCAAGATGTCATTATCCCAGCGAAGTGCGCGGAATATTTTGTTCACGTCGCAATATTCATAGACGACCTTTTAACTAAGGTTTATGGGCTTACGCCATACTACAATGTTAAGAGACCGGAGGATCTTGTGGGGCATCTTGTTTTTGGCTTAGCCCCTCATACATCAGTCGGTATTTTGGGGCGTATTATTGGCTTCACTAGCCTAAACATTTGTTATGCTCATCCAGTTTGGCATTCAGCTAAACGAAGAGATTGTGATGGTGACGAGGATGCGTTAATGCTTGCTTTGGATACTTTGCTTAACTTTTCTCTGGAGTATTTGCCAGCGCAAATAGGCGGAATAATGGATGCTCCGCTGCTTGTGATTCCCGTTGTTAACACGATGGAAGTACAGAGGCAAGCGCATGACTTTGATGTTGCCGATGCCTACCCCCTCGAGTTCTATGAGAAAACTTGGGAGAATGTTGAAGCTAAACGCGTAAGTTCCCTCATAGACCTTATTGAGTACAGGCTTGGCACCGAGTCGCAGTTCGAGGGCTTCAAATTTACAACGCCGGTCACAAACATCAACATGGGGAATCCTGAGAGTGTGTACAAGCGGCTTACAACGATGATTGACAAGCTTAACAGCCAGCTGGAGTTGGTTGAGAAAATAGAAGCTGTTGACGCGAGGAGGGTTGCGCTTAAAGTTTTGACAACTCATTTCATTAGGGATATCGCTGGCAATTTGCGGGCTTACTCCACTCAAGGTTTTAGGTGCAAAGCGTGTAACAAACGTTTTCGCCGTTTGCCTCTCCGCGGAAAATGCCCCTTGTGCGGCGGGCAGCTAACTTTGACGGTTTACCGTGGTGGCATTGAAAAGTATTTGGAGGCAGCTCAGCGGCTGGTTGAAAAGTATGGTTTGCCGCAGTATTATGCGCAGAGGATTTTACTCATGAAAGAGGAGATTAACGCCTTGTTTGAGGGAAAAAAGCCGAAACAAATCAGTCTGACAGACTTTGCCTAAAAGAAAACTTTTCTATGCAAATGCCCAAATCTATTCTTGGTGAGTACCCATCAGAGAAGTCTACCACCCCAACGCGTATCTAACAAAAATTAGAAATGTTAGGCTTGGATTAAGGGCTAGGACCCAAATACTTAATATGCTAGAAAAGAACCCGAAGGATGCGAAAACAATCGTCAAAGAAGCCAATCTACCCTATAATGTTGTTATCTATCACTTAAGGCTTTTAGAGATGGAAGGGATGGTTGAGAGAAAGGGAAACAAACCATATATCTGGACGCTTACAGGTTTAGGGCAAAAGCGCTTATTTAACACAGCCTAAAAAGGGCATCGGCACGGCGCCTGTCCACACTTTGGACATTTGTTATCGTATTTGTTAAGGGCAGCCTTTTCCAAGTCTACATTGACCACGTTTGCTAAGGAAGCCAACCAAGCAATGACATCTGCAAATTCACTTTCTATGGCTTTCCTATTGGAAGTTTTTAATGCCTCTCCTAACTCTTGCACTTCATCCACAAGCCAATCATACGTTTTGGCTGAGCCTCGTTCGGAATCCCTATGGAAATATAGACGCCGCATCAATTCCTGAAACTCACATATGTGCATATTGTTCCTCCATTCTCCTAAATTAGGACGTTAAGCTTGTTAATATTTTAATTAGACTAAGTTTTGCTGTCCCTTTGTGATTATGTGAACTACTCTGACGCCCTTTTTTTCCAGATATGCGGAGATGAATCTTCGATGGCAATATTTTGGGTTTGGCTCCATGCACATGATGCATGTTCTCTTTTGGGAAGCTACCGCGAGTAATTTGCCAATTCCTTCCCCGAACGCTTTGGTTCGCATATGCGCCCTATATCCTCCTCTTCGGTAGCCTCCAAGCTCTTCTCCAAACCAGACATACTCTATGCCTTGTTCAGGAAGCCACCTTTCCATCTGTTCCTTTTTGAAGTGTTCAACCTTTGATGTTGGAAAACTTCGAACATCGACAAGAACTTGGATTTTATGTTCGCATAGCAACTCCAAGAATTTGTCTGTTGAGCGATTACTGTGCCCAATTGTCCATATTGTGATTTTCGTTTCCGTTGCATGTTCATGCTTTTTACACAAGCCTTCTCACTTAAACTTTACAATTCTCTCTTTCCTTTAACGGATTTTTATGTACTCGTACGCTTCTGTCGCGTTTTCGAAGCAATAGTGAACTTTTTGGTATTCTCTTCTGAATTCCGCTACTTCCTCTCTCACTTTTTCTGGCGGTTCCCTGTCTATTATTACCCTTTTTATAAATTCCGCTATTTCCACCATTTCAGACTCTTTCATCCCAAGCCTCGTAACTTCCGACACACCGAGTCTTATGCCGCCGGGATGCATGAAATGCCTACCTTCCTTAATGTCCCATGGCAAAAGGTTTCTGTTTATTATTATGTTTGCTTTTTCCAAAGTCTCTTCTATTGTGCCGCCGTCGCCGTATTTTGTTATATCTATTAGGATTACATGTGATTGAGTGAAGCCCTTATGCTCCGCTAAAACATTTAATCCTCTTTCGTAGAGGGCTTGCGCCAAAGCCTTAGCGTTTTTCACCACTTGACTCGCGTATTCAATTCCAAACTCCAACATTTCAGCACATGCAATTGCAACACCAGCCACAGCATGCAAATGATGGTTGCTCACCATCCCCGGAAAAGTTGCACGCTTTATTTTGTCTGCGTGCTTTTCCCATGACAAGACTCCACCGTGCTGAGGTCCAAAGAATGTTTTGTGAGTGCTCATGCTTACAACATCAGCCCCCTCTCTAAGAGGGTCTTGAAACTGTTTTCCAGCAATTAATCCAGCCACGTGGGCTGCGTCGTATCCAACAGTTCCGCCAACTGACCGTACAGTGTCTGCTAATTCCTTGATTGGATGTGGGAATGGGAAGACGCTGGCGCCGAACATAATGAGTTTTGGCGGTTTTCCTTCTGCTGCAAGCTTCTCTATTCTTTGTTTTGCTTTATCCACATCTATGTTCAGTTCCTTATAGTCTAAGGGCAGATATTCGACAGCTAAGCCATGAACAGCACCTGCTGTGCCGCCGAGCTCCTTCTTGCCCATTGTGATATGGCCTCCGCATGGAATTGACAGTGCCATCATAGTGTCGCCTGGCTCTGTGAAAGCCGTGTAGACGACTAGGTTTGCCACAACCCCTGAAATTGGTCTAACGTCGACGAATTCTGCGGAGAAGAGTTTTTTCATCAGCTCAATACATTTGAACTCCACTTGGTCTATGTAACGGCAGCCGGCGTAAACACGTTCACCCGGCCAACCTTCGGCATAGCGGTTTCCGAAATCTGTTGTTAGGGCTTCCCGAACTGCTGGACTTGGAATGTTTTCGCTTGCTATGAGGGGAATGCTCTCACGGAACCATTTGTGATGTTGCTCCAAAAGGCTTAGCACATGGTTATATTCTTCTCGGGGAGTTGCCATTGTAAGAGCACCTTTTGCAACACATTATCCTTTACTCCAGAATAAAAAGTATTTGAAATGGCGTAACGTTAATAATGAAGAAAACAATCATACTTTACCGCTACTATCTATGGGAGATGGCTGGAAAATGAGCAAGAAAAAGAAGAAAGAATCAGCGCCAATGCCCGCAGCAAGTGCTGGTCTATTAAGATTCTTTGAAGAGGAAACGGAAGGCATCAAAGTTAGACCTGAAATTCTTGTGGGTTTATCAATAGCGCTAATTATTGTATGCGCCCTAGCCAAAGTGTTCTTTGGATGATTTTAGCGGCGTGGAGCGTGCAAAACTTCTATACGCTGGACAGAGTTAAGGTGAATGAAAATTTCGCTTCTTTCTTCTCTGCTTACAACCTGCGGTACGGGCTGAGCGATTGTTGCCCGCAAAGTAATTAGCTCGGCATCCGAAAGCCATATTCCTGCTGGTTCACGCGTTATAGCTGCGAGTGTACCCTCAAAACCATAAGAAGGTTCTAGAATCACACGTATCTTTTTTCCATAATTCTTTTCAAGCATATGGAATATGGTTAGGGGCATCTCTTGCTCTGGCATTAAGTCTCGCAAAACATCTAATTAGAGATTGATAAATAAAACAGTTATCCTTCACTGTTCTGCATAACACTCAACATGCAAGCATCGTTTGTACGGATGTTTTCCTCCGGTGCTTTTGACTTTTTCATTTAAAATTTTTAGTCTAGTCTATGCTGCTTTTTATTCTGAAAATGTTTTAATACTCATGGGACGTCCCGTCACGGAGAGTTGCGACATTTTAATATGCCTATTCCCTATTAGAATTCGCATTCGAGATGACAAACGTGGCGTCCACCAACATGTCAGACCTAGAACTGCCTATAAACAAAGCAGTTAAACATTATTCTTCCTTGTTTTTACTTCCTTCACTCAGAGGGGCAGTTCTGCTTTTGGCGTTGTTATGCATAGGTGGTGGAATGCTTTCTACAGCTGCTCTTCTCAATCCGGTAGAAGGGCTTATTAATGGTTTGTTTTTAGGGTTTGCTTTTTTATTCGTCAATTTAGGGCTGGATTACATCACAATAAAGATTCTTTTAAAACGCGATCCTATCTATGATTTTAGAAGAACTATTGTCTTTTCCCTTTTTTGCTGGATTTTCTGGCTAGTTTTCATTATTGTTGGTGTTTTTTGCGCTTTTGTGTTCGATGCGCGGTTTTGGTTGATTAAACTTTGTCTCTTCGGGTTCTCTGCTGTTTTGATTTTCCGTTTGATAGTTGTAAATTCAACGCTATCGACAAGTTATACGCGGCGCTTCGCTGTCTCTTTCCTTCAACCGTACCTTTGTGCGATGCCCTTCGTTGTGCTGTGGATATATAAGGGCTACATCACACTTCTGTGGGTTTTGCCGTTCTTCCTTTTATCGCCACTCATCAGCGCCTCTGTAGCTTTTAAATTCCTTTTTTTGATAAATCGCATAGGCAAGCAAATGCTAGGCATTCCATCAATAACCTTCTTCAAGGCTTTTCTGATGAACTGGGTAGCGGATTTGAATGCCCCTCTTGAAAATTTGCTTGAAAAATTAAGTGAAGAACAAGACGTCGAAGTATCTCTGATAAAGTTTGACTCCTCAAAGCCTAAAGCAGCCATAATAGTCCCCATGGTCCATCCTGGGCCCTTCAAAAACATTGGCAGCAGTCTTCTGCCCTCAATGTTAAAAAGCGCGTTCGAGAAAAAATTTGAGGGTGTTGCATGTGTTCCTCTGGGCTTACTTGGGCACGAGCTTGATTTGGCTTCGCAACTTCAGAATCAAAAGATAATTCAAGGTATTGTGGAATCTGCAAGCTTCAAGGCAACAGAAGCAGAGGCAACGCCCTTCATTAAGGTTAGTGACGGACTCGCAACCGCATGTTGCCAAATTTTCGGCAAAACCGCATTCCTCTCTTTTACTCTTGCTCCCAAAACCACCGAAGATTTACCACAGGAACTGGGACAATTCATGCGCCGAGAAGCGGAAAAACACGGCCTCTCATGCGTGGTTGTTAATGCTCACAACAGTATAGACGGCACCGTGAACATGCAAGAGATTTTAGGCAGATTAGAAAATGTTGGTGCAGAATGCTTGGAAAAGGTTGCTTCGTTGAAGCGTTCGCCCTTTAAAGTTGGGGCTGCAACCGTCATTCCTAAAGAGTTCAGCCTGAGAGATGGAATGGGTCCGGGCGGCGTGACAGTAATTGTAACAGAAGTTGAGGGGACAAAGACGGTTTACGTCGTTATTGACGGTAATAATATGCAGTCTGGGCTTCGTGAAAAAATTCTGTTAGCACTACGCTCCATGGGTTTTGATGAAGGGGAAATATTAACAACGGACACGCATGCTGTAAGCGCTATAGTGTTAAACGGTCGCGGATACCATCCGATAGGTGAGGCCATAGACCATGAGAGGCTAATTGGCTACGTAAAGGAGGCGGCGCTTTCAGCTATGGAAAATTTGGAAGAATGCAGGGCTGGGAGCAGTCGCATAACAGTTGAAAAAGTAAAGGTTATTGGGAAATCAAAACTTGAACTATTAGTTTTAATGTTGGATAGGTCTCTTCAAGAAGCAAAGAGGGTGAGCATCCCACTTTTTGCTCTCAGCGGTTTTCTTTTTATGTTAATTTTAGCGGTATTTTGAGCCAACACTAATAAGGCTGAGCTAGTCAACTTTTCATTTCTAATGGAAGTGAAAAATGGTGCTCAGAGAAATCCGAATACACGGTCGTGGCGGGCAAGGAAGCGTAACTGCCGCGCAGATTTTGGCACACGCTGCTTTTATTGAGGGCAAATGGGTTCAAGCCTTTCCATACTTTGGAGCTGAACGCCGAGGAGCGCCTGTCAAAGCCTTTGCAAGAATAGATGAAAAACCAATCTTCGTGCACAGTCAAATCTACAATCCAGATTATGTAATAGTTCTCGACCCAGTTATCTACAAGGTCGTAGATGTTACTGAAGGTTTGAGAAAGGATGGAATAGTTTTGATAAACACTACAAGGAATCCGGCAGAAATAGGTATGAAAGGTTGTAGAGTTGCCACTGTTGACGCAACTGGGATAGCGCTTGAATTGAACCTTGTAGTTGCGGGCGCGCCGATTGTAAGTACATCAATTTTGGGAGCCTTTGCTAAGGCAACTGGAGAAATTAAGTTGGAAAGCGTTTTAAAAGCCATAAAAGAAACATGGTTAGGAAGCGCTGGCGAGAAAAACGCGAGGGCAGCTGAACTGGCTTATGAAAGGATGGTAAAAGGATGGTAGTTTTGACGGATATAACCCCAAAATCTAGAAAGGAAACGCCATTGACGCCTCTTTCAACTCCAACATACGGTAGCATGGGAAAGACCGGTTTTTGGAGAACATTCCGCCCGGAAGTTGATTACTCAAAATGTACAAAATGCACGCTTTGTTGGATTTATTGCCCTGACGCGGCTATAGAACGCCAGCAAGATGATTCGCCTAAAATAGATTATGATTACTGCAAGGGCTGCGGAATATGCGCCAACGAGTGCCCAGTTAAGGCGATAACAATGAAACGGGAGGAAGAGTAATGGCGCAAACTCTTGTTGACACAGCAAATCACATAGCTGGATATGCTGCAAAAGCAGCTAGAGTTAAGGTTATTGCAGCCTATCCTATAACGCCCCAAACAACAATTGTGGAGAAAATAGCTGAGTTTGTTGAAAACGGCGAGTTGGACGCTGAATACATTTGCGTGGAATCCGAACATAGCGCCATGGTCGCTTGCATAGGCGCCGCAGCGGCAGGAGTTAGAACATTCACTGCAACTTCAGCCCACGGCTTGGCTCTCATGCACGAAGCCTTACATTGGGCTTCTGGCTCACGCTTACCAATAGTGATGGCTGTTGTCAACCGTGCAATGGGAGCGCCGTGGAGCATATGGCCAGACCTCAGCGACTCTCTTTCTCAAAGAGACACAGGATGGATTCAGTTTTATTGCGCTGACAACCAAGAAGTGTTTGACACAATAATCCAAGCATACAAACTTTGCGAAAATGAAAAAGTTTTCCTGCCAGCCATGGTTTGCCTTGAGGGCTTCATTCTTTCACATACGTATTCTCCTGTGAAAATTCCAGAACAGAGGGAGATTGACGACTTTCTGCCTCCCTACAAGTCCGGGTGGATTTTAGATGTTAACCGTCCCTTATCTCATGCAAACCTTGTTTCTCCAGAGTATTACATGGAGTTCCGCTATATGATTCAGGAAGCCATGGAAAATGCGAAGATGCTTATCCCGAAGATTGACAAGGAATACGGTAGCCGTTTTGGCTTTGAATATGGAGGTTTAGTTGAAAAGTACAGGTGTGAAGATGCTGACTTAGTGCTTATTACCATGGGAACTATGGCTGGCGACGCGAAAATAGCTGTGGACAAAATGCGGAAGGAAGGATTGAAAGTTGGGCTGGCGAGAATCCGCGTTTTCCGCCCATTCCCAGCCGAAGAAATAAGGAAACTTGCCGAACATGCGCAAATGCTTGCAACAATTGACAGACATGTATCTTTCGGAATGGAAGGCTTTCTTGCTGCAGAAACCAAAGCCTCGCTTTTCTCTCAGGAAAGTCGTCCATTGTTCGCAAGCTTTATCGCTGGTTTAGGCGGTAGAGATGTAACTTTTGAAACCATTGAAAAAATCGCTAGAAAATCGGTGAAGTGGATGAGTGTGGGAAAGGTGGAAAAAGAAACCTTGTGGGTTGATTTGAGAAGGTAAAGAAAATGGTGACAGTAAAAGAGCTTCCTCGAGAGGAATACTTGCTTAAAGGACACGCAGCATGTGCCGGTTGCGGTCCATCCATTGCCCTGAAATTGCTTTTCAAGGCGTTGGGGAACAAAATTGTCTTAGTTGTGCCGGCATGCTGCACAACTGTCATTCAAGGACCATACCCTTACACTTCAGTTGCTGTGCCTCTTCAAAATATACTGTTTGAGTCTACTGCTGCGGCTGCCTCTGGAATAGTTGCCGCACTGCGCAAGAGGGAAATTCATGACATAACTGTTGTTGGGTGGGCTGGGGACGGTGGAACCGTCGACATTGGCATCCAAGCTTTGTCTGGGGCGGCTGAGAGGGAAACGGACTTCATCTACGTATGTTATGATAATGAAGCCTACGGGAATACGGGGATGCAGAGAAGCGGAGCGACGCCCTATGGTGCTTGGACAACAACAACACCATTAGGTAAAAAGGAACGCAAAAAGAACATGCCTCTAATTATGGCAGCCCACAAAATACCCTACGTTGCAACTGCGTGTCCGTCATACCCCACAGATTTGGTTAACAAGTTGAGGAAAGCCAAGGAAATAAGGGGCACAAAGTACATCCACATACTGACGCCTTGTCCAACTGGTTGGCGTTATGACCCAAGCAAGACAGTTGAGGTTGGAAGGCTTGCTGTGCAGACAGGCTTATGGGCTCTCTATGAGATTGAGTACGGAAAGTTTAGGCTTAATCCTCCAAGTGACCGGCTGCTTGATGAGGCAAAACGTAAACCCGTGGAAGATTACTTTGCGTTGCAAGGTAGATTTAGGGGCTTAACCAAAGAAGACATTGAGCAAATTCGGCAGTGGCTTGATGAAGACTGGGAAACGTATCAAAAGCTTGCCTCAAACTAACGGTAAGAAGTGCGTCTGATCGGGCACTGCACGGAAAAATATAAGAATCTAAAAACGATGATATTTGCTTAGCGACGCCTATCTGCTGTCTAATCAAAGGAAAAGGAGGTAGAGCATGACAGAAGAGAAACCGAAAAAGGAAAGACCAGCCAAAAACGTACAGCAAACTCAAACCAACGAAACAACAGTGCTTGTTGGCAAAAAGCCAGTGATGAACTATGTGGTTGCCTGCCTCACGTTCTTCAATTCCGGAGCAAAAAAGGTTGTCATCAAAGCAAGGGGGCGGGCAATTAGCAGAGCTGTTGACACGGTTGAACTATTAAGAAGAGCTTTTCTAAAGGACCTGCAACTGCAAGGAATCAGCATCTGTACAGAGGAAGTCACTAGAGGCGAAGGACAGAAAGCGAATGTCTCAGCAATCGAGATAACATTAACAAGACCATAGAGTTACTTCGGCAGCCTAGGTTCGCAACTTGACTTTAAGTGGTTATCTTGGATCATTGAGGTTTCCCATTTTTAATGTAGAATGGACATAGGTAGTTATATAAAACAGTCTCTTGATAATCCTTAACTCCATTAGGTGATAGCAAATGAGCGTATACCCGAAGATAGTGGTTACCCCACCAGGACCGAAGGCGAGAGAACTCGTCAAAAAGGACGAGAGTTTGATTTCGCCTTCTTACATTAGATTTTATCCGCTTGTGGTTGAGTCTGGAAGTGGTTGCATTGTGAGGGATGTTGATGGAAATGAATACATAGATTTTAATTCTGGGCTGGCGTGTTTAAATGTTGGTCATAGCCACCCAAAAGTGATTGCGGCTATAAAGAACCAATGCGACCGCTTTTTGCATTATTCAAACACTGACTTCTACTATCGCGAGGTTGTTGACCTCGCTGAAAAACTTGTGGGAATAACCCCTGGAAAAGTGGAGAAAAAGGTTTTCTTCAGCAACAGTGGGGCTGAAGCCGTTGAGGCGGCAATTAAGCTTGCGAAGTGGCACACCCGCAAACAACTATTTATCGGTTTTATCAATGCCTTCCATGGACGGACTGTTGGAGCACTGTCTCTTACCGCGAGCAAGTCAGCCCAAAGGCGCTATTTCTTCCCGTTAATGCCTGGCGTAATCCATGTTCCCTATGCTTATTGTTATCGTTGCCCCTTCAAATTAACTTACCCCGATTGTCACTACTGGTGTGTTGACTTCATCGACGAGTTTGTTCTGCAGAAGTATGCGCCTCCAGAGGATATTGCAGCCTTAGTTTTCGAGCCGATTCAAGGTGAGGGCGGGTATGTTGTTCCACCACCCGAATACTTCCAACGAATAAAGAAGTTAGCTGACAAGCATGGTTTTCTGCTTGTTGACGACGAAGTGCAAGCTGGCATGGGGCGGACTGGTAAATGGTTTGCGATTGAACACTGGAATGTTGAGCCAGACATTTTATGCAGTGCAAAGGCGTTGGCGTCTGGGTTGCCGTTAGGTGCAACTGTTGCCAAGGCAAAAATAATGGATTGGGTTGGAGGTTCTCACGCGAGCACGTTTGGCGGAAACCCCTTATCATGTGTCGCGGCAAACGCAGTTATTGACATAATTAAAGAAGATAAGCTTCTTGAAAACGCAACCAAACAAGGCACTTACATCCTCAAGAGACTTGAAGAGTTAAAGGAAGAAAGCGAAATTGTCGGTGATGTTAGGGGGAAGGGCTTAATGATAGGCATTGAAATAGTTGAGGACAAAGAAAGCAAAAAACCTGCAGCTAAAAAGGCAAACGAAATTATAATGCGCTCTTGGAAGCGCGGTGTGGTCGTGATAACCTGTGGAGCTTCTACAATAAGGATAGCGCCGCCACTTAGTATTACGAGGCAACTTGTTGATGCAGCGCTGGACATAGTAATAGACTGTGTAAAAGAGGTTGAAAAAGAAGCCTAATATGAAAGTGTTCCTTGTATGCAGATTGAAAGGCTCACGATAAACGATTATGAAGAACTGACAAGGCTCTGGCTGAAGGCTAAATTGCCATTCAAACCTAAAGGAAGAGACAGCAAAAAAGCAATAGAAAGACAAATGCAAGCTAATCCAGATTTTTCTTAGGCGCCTTTGAGGGTGATCGCCTTGTCGGCTCGGTCATAGTTAGTTGCGATATGCGAAAGGGCTGGATTAACCGCTTAGCCGTCGACCCATGTTATAGGCACCGTGGAATCGCGAGGGCTTTAGTTGCCGAGGCTGAGAAAACTTTGAGAAAGCGAGGGATTCGAATTTTCTGCGCCCTAGTCGAAGACAACAACAAGGAATCCAAGGAGTTATTCAGAAAATGCGGTTATGTGGAACACCATGACGTATTATACTTCAGCAAACGCGATAGCAACGAAATCTAGCGTTTTAAAAAGGGTAAATCACTTTTCCAGTTTCCTCTGTTGGAACTAAGCCCGGAGCGCGTTTTTTCAACTCTTCCTTGAATTTTTCAGACTTTAACGTTGTCATGAAAGCTTGTATGGGCTGTTTTTGTAAGCGATTTTTTGGGACAACAAAATCATATTTCTCATCTGCAATGGGTATAAAGTCTAATCCATATCGGTCAGCAACCGCCTTTATTCCTAAGCCGACATCCGCTTTGCCCTGTAAAACAGCTAAAGCAACTGATGTGTGGGATTTCGCCTCAAACTGGTATCCCTTAACCTTTGCAGCAATCTCCTTGAAGCTAACTTCCCTCTCTCTTGCTATCTTCTTGAGGTTCATGTCTAGTAGTATTCTGGTTCCGGAACCAGGATTTCTGTTTATGAAGGAGATGCCGTTTCGGGTTATGTCCTGCAGTTTCGTGATGCCTTTTGGGTTTCCCTTTGCGACGATTAAGCCTTGCTGGCGGTTGTAACCTCTCACTAAAACTGCCTTTTCATCAACGCCATGCCTTTTGAGGAATGGTATGTTATATTCCCCTGTCTCCTCATCTAGCAAGTGTACACCAGCGATGTCTGCTTCGCCTCGTCTTATAGCTGCCAACCCTCCTGAAGAACCTACGTTGATAACTTTTGATGTGATGTCTGGGTGTTTTTCCCGTAGTAGTTCTAAAAGTATGTCTATTCCAACGCAGTGGCTTCCAATAATCATGATATCAGCCGGCTTTAACTCTGAACTGAAGAGCTTAACCAAAACTTGTTCACCGCTCTCAATGAATGTTCTGTTTTCTGGTATTTCTATAAACCCATCAGCTTCGGCTAATGTTGTTATGGCTCCAGACCCGCTGAGAATTGGGTAAGCGGTGTACTCTTCAGTATCCCCTTTGATAACATTGACTGGTAAATACTCCCTCCGCCCTTCTTGCAAATAGATTTTTTCAGCAGTCTTAGCGTGAATAGTCCCTTTCTCTACCTGAGGTTTTAGCCCAGCCATTTCCCGCAAAACAGGCGCGACAAATATTTGAAATATCATTAAAGCAGAGGTCGGGTAGCCAGGAAGCCCAAACAGAGGCTTTCCGTCCACGATGGCTATGATGAGAGGTTTTCCGGGTCTAATTGAAACTCCGTGAACAAGAATCCCAGGTTTTCCAAGGTTGTTTATTATTTGGTACAAAAGATCGCCTACCCCAGCGGATGTGCCCCCGGAAGTTATAACCATATCTGCCTTTTGAAGTCCCTCCTTGACTTTTAGGCTTATTGCCTCCGCATCATCTTTTACCACGCCTAGAAAGACTGGCTCACCCCCGTTCTCGATTACGGAGGCGTAAATTGAATAAGCGTTAATATCGTAGATTTTTCCATATTCCAAAGGATTGCCAGGCTGAACAATCTCATTTCCGGTTGAGATTATGGCAACTTTCGGTCTTCTAAAAACTTTAACTTCGGTTACGCCGGTGGAAGCCAGAACACCAATTTCTCTAGGGGTCAAAACAGTTCCTTTTCTGAGGATAAGTTCTCCAGCCATGATGTCTGACCCGCTGGCCATTATGTTCTCTCCCGGCGAAACCGGTCTGAAAACCTTTAATGTTCTTTCATCTTGCCATGTGTGCTCCACCATGACAACGGCGTTTGCACCCTTAGGTATTGGGGCGCCTGTTGAAATTTCAACAGCTTGTCCCTTTTCCACATCGATTTCTGGGTGTTCTCCAGCTCCAACTTTGCCCACAACTTCTAATATTGCCGGTTTTTCTTCTTCTGCTCCAAATGTGTCTTCCGCACGCACCGCAAACCCGTCCATTGTTGCTCTGTCAAAGGGTGGCACATCAATTTGTGCTTGCATGTCCTCTGCTGAAGCTCTTCCGTAAGCTTTGGTCAAAGGTATAACCTCTGTGCCCACAGGCTTGGGTGTGAACTGCGCGTAGAGTATCTCTTTTGCCTCTTTAACGGAAACAAGTTTCCTGAAAACTTTTCTTTTCATTTTCACTCCTCTAAGGTTCTTAAAAGAATAACATCAACCTCTTCGCCTTCTTCTATCCCTTCCTTTTCTTCTGGGATTATTACCAAACCGTTGGCTTTCACCATGGATGAGATAATTCCCGCACCTCTTGTCCTAATTGGGTCTGCAATATAACCCTTATCCACTTTTTTAACAATAACTCTTACAAAATCCCTTACTCCAGGGCTTGATGGTACTCTCCTAGTCATTGTAGCCTTAACAACGTGCCCTGGAGATTTTCCAACGGGTGTGCCGAGCATCTTTGATATGAGTGGCTTAACGAATGTGTTGAAAGCCATCATAGCAGCCACGGGATACCCTGGTAAGAGAACGACTGGTTTGCCGTTGACTGCTGCAAGCGCTGTTGGTTTTCCCGGTCTCATGGCGACTCCGTGGACTACTACGCCTGGTTTTCCAAGGGAGTTAACCGCTTCGGGCGCGAAATCCCTCTCGCCTACGGATGTGCCGCCGCTTACCAAAACCAAATCTGCTGTTGCTAGCCCTTTGGATATTTGGGATTTTATTTCGTTTACATCATCCTTTGCAATGCCTAAGTCTAAAGGTTCTCCGCCTGCATCTTTTACAGCGGCAAATAGAAAAAAGCGATTTGAGTCTATTGTTTTGCCCGCGTCGACTTTGTACTTTGGCTCGACAAGCTCGTTTCCCGTAGATAATATGGCGACTCTCGGTTTACGCACAACTTTAACATTAACCTTTCCAACAGCTGCAAGTATTGCAATATCTTGAGGCTGAAGAACCGTTCCCTTGCTTAACAATTTTTCACCCTTCTTAACATCTTCTCCTTTTTGCGAGACATTCTGTCCGGGTGTTGCTGGCCGATAAATCTCTATTTTATTGTCGCCAATAATCTCCGTGTACTCAAGCATTATAACCGAATCTGCTCCTTTCGGAATTGGTGCTCCTGTAGCGACTCTGACAGCCTTTAGCTCGCTTACAATGAATTCTGGGGTTTGCCCAACTTCCACGGTGCCTATGACATCAAAAACTATTGGGTTTGTTGGCGATGCCCCAAAGGTGTCGTGAGACCTTACAGCGTAACCGTCCACGGCAGACCTGTCAAAGTGTGGAACATCAACTTCGGACACGACATCCTCAGCTAAGACTCTGCCTAAAGCCTCAGTTATTTGAACGACCTCTAAGGGAAGCACCTCTATCCCAACTTCCTGCAAGTATTTCCCTAATGCTTCCTCAACTGGCATCTGTTCAGTAAACCCTCTTGCCTTAACCTCTTTCACGTTCTCTCCCTGTATTTTGAGGTTGGTGAAGGACTAACTCTGTCGCTTTCACCATCATCCCGCTAACTCAAGCAATTTTAGAACAGCGTGCTTTATTAGCAATTCCCGCAATCTATGTACATACAAATTGTTGTATGGCGACGGTTAGAAGTCGCTTGGCTTCGCTATGACTTCCCTTATTTTTAAGTCAAAGAATTTGGCAGCGTTTGCTGGTCGTATTCTAAGGGCAGTGTCCGCGCCCCTGCCAGTTCCAGCAATGGCGACGATGTCTCTGTCAATTGGAATTAAACCGGCATCTGCAGCCATTAGCGTAATTTCCACGCAAACTTTGGTTCCCTCGCCCATAAGTCTGAGTACATTTGCAATTAACTCTAGGGGCTGAAGCGTACCGAAATCCTTGCGTATGGCTCTCTCCGCACTGCTTAACGCGTGGGTTCCAGTGAAGATTTTCGCGCCGTTTGCAAGAAGTTGTCTTTTGTATTTCTCTTGCAGTTCACTTTTCCCAGGTTCTTCAAATCCGAAACAATGGGTAATCACTACAACGTTTTTGCCTTTGAAGATTTTTGACGCTTTGTCTCCTGTCTCGCCTGTTGTTGATGCAACAACAATGTCTTTTATTCCCTCTTTGTCCACGTATTCTTTAACAAACTTTAGAAGGTTGTCTGTGTTCTGTTCGCCTGCCTCTTTGAAGTAGGCTGTTTTCTTCTCTACAAAGCTCATGTAAACTTTCCCCCTCAAAATTTAAGCTTGGTGGGTTCTTAACTGTTGTCTTGGCGTTTTAAGAGAATTAGAGTTTTAATTTGTTTCCTCTCAGTGGTTTCCGTTTAAGCTCGGTTCCACATATTCCACACTTGTTATACTTATAATCGGCCGGGTATTTTTTATGGCACGCTGGGCAATATCTCACCCATTGCAGGCGGCGTCTTATACCAAATGTAGCAAGCGAAGCAAATTCTATCCCCATCTGGCTCGCGACATTTTGTATCGAATAATCATCCGTGATTATTAAGGGGCGGTAGCCCATTGACTTAAGCTCAGAAGCCAAAGCCAGTATTTGCATGTCTGTTTCCGAAAGGAAGAAAGCATCCCCCAGCGAAGTTGCAGACGCCTTAACCATATGCAAAGAGGCTTCTGCTGGCTTCCTAATCTTCAACCTTCCATTTTCAACTGCAGTTTTAAATCTGACCCAAGGCATGGAGCTTTCCACTATTTCTTCCTTAACGTTTGGAACAGTAAATTGTTCTTCGCTTGTTGAAAAGGGGTCGTAGCCGACCAGAAAAGCAGAGGTATCTAAAATTACGGCTCTTCTCTTCAAACTCTCTTTCTGAATTTTTTATCCCATTCCCTTAAATAATAGTCTATTCCGCAGTCGGTCATAAAAGTTTTCTTTAAATCTTATGAAACGTGTTTCATTTTTTGAACGTGTGATGGTTAAACTGGGCTTCTTAGACGTTACTAGTTGGTTATAATGTCCATCGATTAAGACGCGAATTTTTTTGGGTCTCACAACCTCCATTTTAAGCGTCGAGTTTGAAGGAAATACTATTGACCTAAAAATAGTTAAAGCGCAAATGGGAGTTAAAACAAAAGCATTTATTTCCGGGTCCAAAACTGGTCCCCCTGCGGCTAACGAGTAGCCTGTAGATCCAGTTTGTGTGGATACCATCAGTCCGTCTGCTTGGCATTTTAATACTGGTTGCCCGTTTTTTAAAATTTGAGCGTAGAGTATTTTTGCCTGTTCTTCTGCTGATATTACAACCTCATTTAGGGCGTCTGGAAACTGTGTTTCATTCGTGGTAACAGAAAGTTTCTCGCACTTTTCGATTCTAAACTCGCCCCTTAGGCATTTTTCTACCGCGTTTATAGCGTCTTTTGGCTCAACTTCTGTTAGAAAGCCTCGGATGCCCATGTTAATTGTCAGTAATGGAGGTTCTGGCTTCGGAGTGGCAATGCAGGTTCTTAAAATTGTTCCATCTCCACCTATCGTTATTATGAAGTCGGTTTTCATTTCGCTTAGGGGCACAATTTTTCCACCAGTTACTTTTCCAGACAAGGTCTCTTCCACATAGACTTCTAAGCCTTTTTCTTTCAAATAGTTGGCTAGGTCTTGCGCGATTTTGATGGCTTTTCTCTTGTCGTATCGAGCGACCAAGCCGACGCTTCTGAACAATGTTTCCACCATCTCAACTATTAGCGATAGCTTAATCTATATATGGGTGTTGTTTAAAATTGCTGGTTAAGCACGTTTAGGTTGGTGAGGGCGTGAGCAAACCTGTTGATGTTGGAAGTTTACGTGTTGGAGGCTACATGATAGTTGATAACGAACCATGCCGAATAGTTGACATTACAAAGTCGAAACCGGGGAAGCACGGTTCAGCTAAGGCTAGAATAGTGGCTATAGGCATTTTCGACGGCGTCAAAAGAAGCATAGTTAAACCTGTAGATTCAAACATAGAGGTTCCAATAATTGACAAAAGAAGTGGGCAGATTTTCGCGGTTACGCCATCCGGCGTTCAGATAATGGACTTGGAAACCTATGAATACTTAGATGCTCCTTACCCGGAAGAGGAGGACTTGAAAGCGAAGCTTACCCCGGGTGTTGAAATCGAGTATTGGCGGATAATGGGAAGGGTAAAAATAGTTAGGGCAAAATGAGTTGAGTGCGTCTAGAGAAATTTTAGAGGTTATAGGCTTGGATTTTGCCTAAGTTAACTCCACCAGTCCCAGTTAAGCCTCTTAAAGCCTACATAAAGAATTAGTAAAATCAACCCCCAACAAAGCGCTATGCTTGCAACCTCTAATATTAAAGTTTCACCTAGGTATGTGTAGCTTGCCCAGGCGCTGACTCCGCATAAACCAACAAGCATCAAGACGAAGATTGCGAAGTGAATTGCGCGCTCCATGGTCACATTTTCCACCAACCAAAATCTGCTTAATGTACCATCTTGCTGTTAAGATTTTCCATCAAGCTTATTTACTTGCGTTCTCCCCTAAATGTTTGGAGCCAATGATGCAAGAAGAGCCGTCTGAACTATGACGAATTTTAAAACTGCACTGAGGCTTCAGCATTTATTCTACTGATATCTCATACTCATGTTTGCGCGGTAGACGAACTTCAAGGATTCCTCTTTTAAAGCGAACCTCCATTTTATCCATGTGCACCGGCACTGGTATGCGTGTTTGGCAGTGGAATGTTTGGAACTCGCCTTTATAATGAGTTATACCAAAATCATCAAACCGTATTTTCCTCTTCATCTCCGCCGTTACTTCGATGGTATCCTTGCTTATCGGCTTAACTCGTATAGTGTTTTCCTCAGTGTAGGGCAAATCAACCGTCACTATAACCTCTGTCGGAGTTACCGCAACATTACGTAATGGCTCCATTGTGCAAGTTCGGCAGTTCCAACTTGGGCTCTCAATTAATGCTTCGCTTAAGCGCTCAGCATACTCTTCTAGGCTTTCGAAGTACTCATCTATTAAATCAAAGATTGTTCGTCTCTTTCTTTTTGACATCGTTTTTCGCCTCCTACGACACATACAATGGTATGTCGTACTCTTGCGTCTTCTTCATTCTAGACAGTTCCTGCTGAGTCCGTTTCATTATGTCTCTTGCCCTTAATCGAATTTCCTCGCCTTTCTCCAGGAGCTTAGAGGTATCCACTTTTACCCCGATGATGTTCGATAGCTCCTTCAGTACTTCCGCGGCAGCTTCAGGGTCCGGATAATTAAAGAAGCATTGAGCTAGCAAAGTTATGGCTGGTAGTCCAAGATTGGCGCAGCGTTGCAGCATAATGGCTTGCGGTCCAACCATGTAGCCCTCCATCAAAATTTCTATACCCTTCTCTTGAACCATTTTTAGCATTTCCGGGCTTGAGGCTGCTGCAAAAACTTTTGGCTTTTCAATGTCTTGTCTTTCTTGAATTGGGATGCCGCTTAAGGAAATCATCATTTTAACACCTTTCTTTTTTCCCCAGTCAATCAACGTGTTCATTATTGAATAAATTGTGTCTGCGGAAATGGCGATTTCTGAAACAGCTAAGAGAAGCCCGTGATTTCCGAAAATTCTTATCGGCGAGTGTGGCAGTCCTTCATGCAAAACGATTAGTGGAGGAAGCAGTTTAGAATCCATGTATGCTACCTCTTCCAGATTTTTCAGTTCTGATATCAAATGCGAAGCTGCAATGACGCCAACCAAGCCAACATCTGGGAAGCCAAAAAGCATTATGGCGCCTGGCGGTATTTCCTTTTTCTCTACAATTTTGACCTCTTCACTCAAATTTAACCCTCAATACTTCTAGGTCTTGTGAATGTAAAAATCTTTTTGCGAGCCTTAATGGCTAAATGGGGCAGAATACCTATTTAAGGACGTGAACAGTTTTAAATTTGGAGAAAACCATGGCCTTGGAACATTTAGGCTCATCTCTTTACGAGGCTCTAAAGAAAATATTCAGAGCCTCGGTTGTGGATGAGGCTGTAATCAAAGAACTTATACGCGACATACAACGGGCTCTCCTCCAAGCAGATGTCAATGTCCAACTGGTACTTGACATATCAAAGCGCATAGAGGAAAGGGCGCTAAAGGAGAAAGTTCCTCCGGGGATTTCAAGACGAGAACATGTGATAAAGGTCGTCTATGAAGAGCTAACCCGCTTTCTCGGAGAGAAACCTGTTCCAATAAAAGTTGAGCCGGGCGCAAGGAAGGTGATAATGCTCGTCGGCATCCAAGGCTCTGGGAAAACAACAGCGGCAGTCAAACTTGCACGATACTTCCAGAAAAGGGGGTTAAAGCCAGCCTTAATCTGTGCCGATACATACCGTCCAGGCGCCTATGCACAACTTCAGCAACTGGCAACAAGAATAAACGTGCCAGTGTATGGCGAGTTAAACGCAAAAGACCCTGTCAAAATAGCCTTAAACGGCCTCAAACATTTCGCCGACAAAGACCTAATAATCATTGACACTGCCGGACGCCACAAGGAGGAGCAAGAACTAATCAAAGAAATGAAAATGCTCGAGAAAAACATCAAACCAGACGAGGTCATGCTGGTTATTGACGGAACAATCGGACAGCAAGCAATGGTCCAAGCCAAAGCCTTTAATGAAGCCACCCCAATAGGGTCGATTCTCGTTACAAAACTGGACGGGTCGGCAAGGGGGGGAGGAGCCTTATCCGCTGTCGCCGCAACAAACGCACCAATCAAATTTGTCGGCACGGGCGAAAAAATAGAGGATATAGAACCTTTTATCCCGTCTCGTTTTGTTGGTCGACTGCTGGGGATGGGTGACCTTGAAACTCTACTTGAAAAAGTTCGCGAGGCAGAAGTAAAAGTTCCGGAAAAAAAGGCTAAGGCTATCCTAAGCGGCAAGTTCACGCTAACAGACATGTATGAACAGTTTGAAGCCATGAAGGGAATGGGTGCCTTAAGAAAACTTTTGAAAATGATTCCCGGCATGTCCTACAATGTGCCAGAGGAAATGCTGGACACAGCTGAGGACCGCTTGGAAAAGTGGCGTGTGATGATTCAATCCATGACGCCGGAAGAAAGAGAGAACCCCAAGATTTTCAACGCGTCGAGAATTAGACGTGTTGCCAGAGGTTCGGGAACAAGCGACAAAGAAGTGAAGGAGCTTCTGAAACAGTATGTGCTGATGCGGAGAATGATGAAGACGCTGCGGAGGAAAAAGAAACTGCCCTTTTTGGGAAAAGGAATGCCCTTAGATTTTAAGTAATTCTCAAGCGAAGCTGGGAAGTTTCCCAATGGAAGTCCTGGAAAAAGCTTTGGAAATGCTTGAAAAATACCCTTTATGCGACCATTGTCTGGGACGACAATTTGCGATGCTGGGTCACAACATGGAGAATAACGAGAGAGGAGAATCAATAAAACTGGCTTTAGTGCTTAACGCTCATGCGCTTGCTCTATCAAAAAACAAACAAGGCGTAAAAGAGCTTAAAACTCTTGCGACAAACGGTTTCTCGAAGATGGCAAAAGAGATTCTTCTTAAAATGAAGAAGTCTATTACAGAAAAAACAGCCCCGGAAAAATGTTTTTTATGCGCAAACAAGTTTGAAGCCCTCGATAATTTAGCCCAGAAAGCCCTAGAAAAGCTCGGGGAATACGAGTTTCGGAACTTTCTTGTCGGCATCGAACTTCCCCTGGCAGTCGAGGAACGTGAGGACGAGTTTAAGGCAGAGTTTGACGTAAACTATGGCGAGAGTATAAAAAACGAGTTTGGAAGGGTTATAGGGCGAAAAATAGCGGAAGAAAGCGGCAGAGAAGTTGAATTTAGGAAGCCAGACGTAGTTGTGCTAGTAAACCCTTTCTCCGAGGAGGTTAGACTTCAAATAAACCCCCTATACATTGGAGGGCGATATAAGAAGCTTGCCAGAGGCATACCTCAATCAAAGTGGTTCTGTCAGAGCTGTCGTGGGAAAGGCTGCGAGAAATGTAATTGGACTGGAAAAATGTATCCAGAATCAGTGGAAGAGTTAATTGCAGCGCCATTATTGGATGTGTCGGGCAGCGTTAAGAGTTCTTTCCACGCGTCTGGAAGAGAAGACATTGACGCTAGAATGCTGGGTGAAGGGCGTCCCTTCGTAATCGAATTAACAAAACCGAAAAGGAGGTTTTTTGACCTTAAGGAAATCGAAGAAAGGATTAACGCTTACGCGAAGGGCAAAATCGAAGTTTCGAATCTTCATTTTACAGATAAGGATGTTGTTAGAAAGTTAAAGAGGGCGGAGTCGGCGCAGAAGGAATATCGTGTTTTGATGGAATTTGAAAAAGAAATTAAAACAAGTGATCTACGTTTGTTAGAGGAGAAATTAACTGGGTTAACCGTGAAACAGCGCACTCCTCTACGAGTTTTGCATAGGCGAGCCGACATGACACGAGAAAAGCACATATATGAGGTAAAGGTAAAGAAGTTGTCGCCAAAAAGGGCTGAAATGAAAATACGATGTGAAGGGGGGCTTTACGTTAAAGAATTGGTTACTGGTGATGAGGGAAGAACAACCCCCAGTGTTTCAGAAATTCTCGGCATCCAAGCGAAGCCTATAAAACTTGATGTTTTAAACGTTATTATGAAGGATTATGGAGATAAGGGAAAATGAGGAAGTCAAAAGGATACCGAGCTGGAACGCGCCGCCTCCTCAAAAAGAAACCCCGAGAGCGGGGAAAAATCAAATTGAGCAAGTTGCTTCACGAGTATCAACCTGGAACACGGGTCGTCATCAAAATAGACCCCAGCGTGCACAAGGGGATGCCTCACAGACGATATCACGGGAAGGTAGGCACAGTAATTGACAAGAGAGGACGGAGCTACGTTTTAAGCGTCACGCAGGGAGACGCAACCAAAGAAATTATTGTAAGACCCGAACATCTAGAACCGTATGGAGGGTGATTGAAATGGCGAAGAAGGCTATATCAGAAAGAAACCTCACTCTACCAGAGGTTAAAAAGATACTCGAATCCATAGGCGAAGAAAACCTAGACCAGTTCCAGCGGCGCACCTATGACTACGTTTCCAAATTTTCAAAGGTGGAAGCTGAAGACGCCATAAAACTGGTTGGAACTCTCGTAGGCGAGTTCGGCTTAGAGGAGGAAGAGGCGGTTCAAATAGTTAATTGCATGCCAGAAAGCGTTGAAGAATTAAGGGTTTTTCTTGCTGGCGGCCGCAAAATTATCGAGACTTCAAAATTGGAAGCTATAGTCAAACTTCTGGACGAACATCGAAAATTGAAATAGGCAAAGTTGCTATTATTTTTAAACGATAATTGAAATAAGTAAAGGACGATAAAGGCGAATATGACTATGACTGAAAAGCGGTACGAAGAATACGCGTACGTCCTAGACTTTCTACCGCACGGTCGCCCTGGGGTGCGACCTTCGGGTAGGGCTGGTTACCGAGCTGGTGCTCTTGTCCAGTTAATCGGTGAGGATTTCTTCACCCTTTTGGAGGCGTTAGCTAAAGAAGGGGTAGCACTTAAACCGCATGATCGCGTTTATGTTGGGAAAGAAGCGCGGGAGGAAATAACCTACATTATTGGGCGGATAGGTTATGACGAGTTGACTGCGGCGGCGAAGATGGAGCTTCCAGCCGTTATTAGCCGAATAGTGTTGAACCGCGAGAAGTGGTTTGTAGATTTTTTCAATAGTGCGAGGGCTATTACGCCGCGGATGCACGCTTTGGAGCTTATCCCGGGGATAGGGAAAAAGTACATGTGGCAAGTCATAAATGAGCGGGAGAAAAAGCCTTTTGAAAGTTTTGAAGATTTGCAAAAGCGCACGGAACTGCCTAATCCAGTTAAGCTTATTACTAAGCGAATTTTGGAGGAGTTGGCTGGCGAGAGTAAGTATCGCTTGTTTACGCGGGCTCAGTAGCACAGTACACTTCTAGTGAAGCTTTATGAGTCTTTTAGAAGCTGCGAAGTTTTTACTTCGAAAGTGTCGAACCTTTCCGAAGAAGCGACTGGGACAGAATTTCATGGTTGACGCCGCAACAATTGAGCGTATGTGTGCTTATGCTTCCCTTTGTAGGGATAATGTGGTGTTGGATATTGGTGCTGGTCTCGGCTTTTTAACGCGCGCCTTAGCGGAAGCGTGTAAAAGTGTTTTGGCTGTTGAACTTGACAAAAAGCTTGTAATGGCCTTACGCGAGCAATTTAGCGATGTGCCTAATGTAAGAATAATTGAAGGTGACGTGTTGAAGGTCCCTATTCCAGAGTTTAATAAGATAGTTTCTATTCCGCCCTATGGGATTTCTTCTCGCTTGCTTTTGTGGCTTTTTAAAAAAGATTTTGATTGTGCAGTTCTAGTTCTTCAGAAGGAATTTGCAAGCCGCCTCGTAGCTGATGTTGGAAGTGATAACTATGGGTGGCTGACGGTTTTCACATATTATTATGTGAATGTTGAACTTTTGGATGATGTTCCAAAATGCATGTTTTATCCTCCGCCGACGGTGGACTCCATCATTGTACGGTTTAAACCGCGTAAGCCGCCGCCATTTAAACTGAAAAACGAGGAGCTTTTTAAGCATGTGGTGCAGTCGCTTTTTACCCAGCGGAACAGGAAGGTTAAAAACGCCATCCAACCCATCCTTAAAAGCGCCTTCGAAACAACGGCGGAAAAAGCAGTTGGGCTTGCTGAGGTTCTCCCGTTTCGTGAGAGGCGTGTTAGGGAGTTAGCCCCAGAGGATTTTGGAGTGCTGGCAAATGTCCTTTCAAGTTAAAAAGGTGTTTTTCGCAGACTACGTCTTTCATGTTTGGGAAAACGTCTACGAACCTGCAGAAGACTCCTTCCTTTTCGCGGAAAACCTCATCGTAAAAGAAGGTGAAAATGTTCTTGACATGGGAACGGGATGCGGCATACTTAGCATAATTGCAGCAAGAAAAGCCTCAGAAGTTGTGGCGGTGGACATAAACCCATACGCTGTTAAATGTGCAATGGAAAACGCTAAACTGAACGGTGTCGCGGAGAAAATTTCCTTCATACAAGGCGACCTGTTTACGCCATTAAAACCAACAGAAAATTTTGATTTAATTCTCTTCAACGCTCCCTACTTGCCCATAGAACATGGGGAAAATGGTTGTTGGCTTGAACGTGCATGGGCTGGAGGAGCCGCTGGCAGAGAAGTTATCGACCGTTTCATACATGAAGCGCCTAAACATCTCAAGCCGAATGGGCTTATTCTTTTGATGCAGTCAACATTGTCTGGGGTTGAGGAAACTTTAAAGAAATTCGAAGAGAAGGGTTTGAAAGCAAGCGTTGTTGCGGAACGTGCCTTGCCATTTTTCGAGACAATTGTGCTCATCAAAGCTGAACGGTAAACCTTTAGTTTTTGGCGTTGAAATCAACCGATACGGATAGAATCCCTCTAGATTTTCCAGTTTTCTTGAACCTTTAAAGCGAAGGTTAAGTTTGTAGTGATTGGACACGCACAGAATTGTGTTGAAAAACTATATAACATGAAAGTTTTACCTATTGCTAAAAGCTTCGGGGGTGCAAGTGGGTGTGTGTGTTGGGTAAGGATAAGTTGAAGGAGCTTATCGAACAGTATAAGTGCATATACCCTTACGATTATAATCTGTTGGATGGGGATAGCTACGTATTAACAGTTAAAGAGGAAACAACCCTCCATTATTTGGAACACAAAAACTTGATAAGTTATGAGATAGTTTTTGTTCCGCCGAATTATGTAGCGCATTTAACAGCAAAAAGTAAGTATGGACGTATGGGTTTGTCCTTTTTGAATGCGGCTAAGGTTCACAGCGGTTTCGTTGGAAGACTTGCGTTGGAACTTGTAAATTTAAGCAATGACCGTTGTCCAATCACAATTAAACGTGGCGACCCCTTCATGCACATTGAATTTGTGACAAGAGAAGGGGAACCTTCACCGTACATTGGGGAGTACCAGTTCCAATACTTAACAGACGAAGAACTGCAGATGTACGTGCCAATCTTAAAAAGGGTTTTTCCAAACTACGATGAACTTGCCAAGGTCTGGCTCAAAAGCAAGCAGCTTTAAACATATATAGAACTTGATTCAGCATTATTATTCTCGATAATGACTGTGAATTCGTAACTTTAATCAAAAAGTTCGCTCTACAAATCGTTTAAATATCGCGGTCATCGTATGCTGAAGAGGATGTCATATGCGCGCAAAAAATTATCGAGCCGTAAAAGGGCAGCCCTACACTAGGAGAGAGTTTGTAAAAGGCTTTCCGCCCCCCAAAATAACCAAGTTTACTATGGGAGACACTAAGGCAAAATTTGAATTTGAAGTTAAACTCATAGCCACAGAAAAAGCTCAAGTGCGCCACAACGCTCTAGAGGCAGCACGTGTTGCAACAAACCGCCTTTTGATGGATAAGCTCGTAAACAACTATCGTCTGCAAGTTCGCCCTTACCCGCATGTAATCCTTAGAGAAAACAAAATGATTTTCGGCGCGCATGCCGACCGCCTCCAAGATGGGATGAGAAGAGCTTTTGGAAAGCCTATTGGAACTGCAGCCCGAGTTGAACCGAACCAGGCGATAATAACCGTGGGTGTGAACGCTGACGGAATCGAAGTAGCCAAAGAAGCCTTGAAACGTGGAAGCGCCAAACTTCCAATTCCATGCAAAATAGTTGTTGAGAAAGCGTTAAAGAAAGAGGTGAAAACCGTTGAGTGAAGCGAGGAAAGACCTCATCATCTGGTTTGAAAATTTAAGAAAGAATGATGTCCCTATTGTCGGCGGAAAGAACGCTAACTTGGGAGAAATGTCAAGCGCTGGCATACCAGTTCCACCCGGCTTTGCTATCACCGCGTACTCCTACAAAAAATTCATCGAGGAAACGGGGATAGCCGCAAAAATTTACGAGATAATTAAAGATAACGTGACCAATCCAAGCGACCCTGCACAGTACGAGATAGCTTCCAAGAAAATTCGACAATTAATAGAATCGACTCCAATGCCGAAAGAAATTGCAGATGCCGTAAAGTCTGCTTATGAAGAATTAAGCAGGAGAGTCGGCGCTAAAGATGTTTATGTGGCTGTAAGGTCAAGCGCGACGGCTGAAGACCTAGCTGACGCTTCCTTTGCTGGGCAACAAGAAACATACTTGAACGTGAAAGGCGTGGATGAACTTTTAGAGAAAACTGTAAAATGCTGGTCCAGCCTCTTTACTCCGCGCGCGATATTCTATCGTACTGAGAAAGGCTTTGCTCATGAGAAAGTTTTCATAAGTGTTGGGGTTCAAAAGATGGTGAATTCAAAAGCAGCTGGAGTCATGTTTACAATAAACCCTGTTACTGGAGACCCCAACCAGATAGTTATTGAGGGTAATTATGGTTTAGGCGAATCTGTCGTTTCCGGAGCGGTCACTCCAGACGATTTTGTTGTTGACAAAAGAACCATGAAGATAATTGAGAAAAAAGTCTCAAAGAAAACTGTGCAGTACATTCGCGATCCGAAGACAGGAAAAACTGTCCATATGGAAGTGCCAGCAGAGAAACAGGAACAGCCATGCATAAGTGACGAAGAAATTTTAAAACTTGCCGAACTGGCAGTGCGCATCGAGAAACATTATGGAACAGCCCAAGACATTGAGTGGGCTATTGACAGCGATGTACCTTTCCCAAGCAACGTGTTTATAGTACAATCGAGACCAGAAACTGTTTGGAGTTTAAAACTTGCAGAAGTTCCAAAGGCTGAAGCCCCAGAAGTTAAGCCTTCCGAAATGTTTAAAGTTGTAGTTAAGGGAATCGCAGCTGGCAAAAGAGACATCGGCATTGGGAAGGCGAAGGTGGTTCTTAACCCCGAGGAAGCTGCTAAAGTCATGCAGAAAGGCGACATACTAGTCACGGACATGACAAACCCGGACTATGTGCCCTTCATGAAATTAGCTAGCGCCATAGTCACGGATAAAGGTGGAGTGACATGTCATGCTGCAATCGTAAGCAGAGAACTTGGCATACCATGCATAGTCGGAACCGAAAACGCGACTAAACTCATGGTTACAGGTAAAGATTACACCGTGGACGCAAGAAGCGGAGTAGTATATGAGGGTGTAATGTCAATGATGACGGGACAGCCGCAAATGATGACTTCCGCAACATCATTGTCTTCACTAGCAGGGGGAATTGTCGAATCAATTCCTGTAACTGCAACGAAAATTTACATGAACCTAGGCGTGCCTGAAAAAATCGAGGAGTATAAGGGTTTACCCTTCGAAGGCATAGGGCTTATGCGCATAGAATTCATTCTAGCAAGCTACATAGGCGAACATCCACTTTATCTGGTGGAAACTGGACAAAGCCAAAAGTTTGTGGACAAACTCGCCGATGGAATAGCCACAGTTGCAAGAGCAATTCAGCCACGTCCAGTTGTTGTCCGCTTCAGCGACTTCAAAACAAACGAGTACAGAGAGTTGAAGGGTGGCGAAAAATACGAGATTGTTGAAGCCAACCCGATGCTTGGGTGGAGAGGGTGTAGCCGCTACATAAGCCAATGGTACGAGAAAGCTTTCAGACTTGAGTGCCAAGCAATAGTGAAATGCCGCAGGGAATGGGGCTTAAAGAACGTTTGGGTCATGTTGCCAGTGGTTAGAACTGTGTGGGAAGCCAAAAGATGCCTCGAAATCATGAAGGAGGAAGGGCTGGAAAGGACAAAAGACTTTAAGGTTTGGTTCATGGCTGAAACACCATCCATAGCCATACTTGCAGACGAATTTTCTAAACTGTGCGATGGTTTCTCAATAGGCTCCAACGACATGACTCAAGGGATTCTTATGATTGACAGAGACTCCGAACGCCTAGGCCAAATGGGATACTTTGACGAAAGAGACCCGGCAGTAAAAAGGATAATCGCCCACCTAATCAAAGTCGCCCACGAAAACGGATGCACAGTTTCAATATGCGGAGAGGGTCCGTCAAACCTTCCTGACTTTACGGAATTTCTTGTAAGGGCTGGCATTGACAGCATATCTGTGAACAACGATGCAGTGATAGCCACCAAAAAGCTTGTAGCAAGCATAGAGCAGAAAATAATTCTTGAACAGCTTGCTGAGCAACATGAAAGAGCCTTAGGGCGTCCAGTTAAGAAGCCGAAGCAAGATTGGGAATGGACGCCACAATGGGAAGAATGAACAAAGCGAATTCCGTATTGATTTTCCTTTAAAGTCAGTCAAAAGTTTCCGAAGGCTTGAGCGTGTAAATATGAAGTATTTCGATTTTGAAGAGGAGAGAGTTAAACAAAAAATACTAGAGATCGGGGCAAAAAGGGTTTTAATCCAACTTCCTGAGGGACTGAAAAACGAGGCTCTGCGTATTTCTAAAATTGTCGAAAAAACCGGGGCGTTGCCAATAATTTCCGCAGACCCTTGTTATGGCGCGTGTGACCTAGCAACTGCGGAAGCCGAAAGTTTAGATGCGGATTTAATAGTTCACTATGGACATGCAAGAATGTTAAGGTACGAGAAGGTGCCCACGCTTTACGTTGAGGCTAGAGCAACAATCTCTATAGAAGACGCTGTCAAGGAAGCTTTACCAATGATGGAAAAATGGCGAAAAATAGGCTTAGTCACAACGGTGCAGCACGTGCAAACCCTAGATATTGCCAAGGAAATTTTGCTGCGCGCTGGCAAAACAGTTGTCGTTGGCGATGCTGGGCGGATGAGTTATCCTGGGCAAGTGATTGGGTGTGACTACAGCAACGCGAAATCGGTGGCGGGGGATGTTGACGCTTTCCTGTTTATTGGAGGCGGTCGCTTTCACGCATTAGGCGTGGAGGTTTCAACGTTTAAACCTACAATAATAGCAGACCCGTACGAAAAAAGAGCTTGCTCAATAGACGGGGATGTTCAAAAGGTTCTTAGGCAGAGGTGGGCATGTGTTGAGGAAGCTTCGAAGGCAAAGGTTTTCGCCGTTCTGGTTGGGTTGAAACCGGGGCAAAGGAGGCTTGACTTAGCCTTGAGCGTAAAGAAGAAGCTTGAAAAAAGTGGCAAAACTGTATGTCTTTTTGCTTCTAAGGAGATTACCCCAGAGGTGCTCATGGAGTTTCCAATCGTTGACGCTTTTATTAACACTGCTTGTCCGAGAATATCCCTTGACGATGCTTCAAAGTTTATGAAGCCTGTGTTAACTGTTAATGAGGCTATGGTTGTTGCTGGCGAGTTGTCTTGGGAAGAATTATGCAGAAGAGGCTTGTTCGAAAATTAGACCTTGAACTGGTGCTGTCGCAAGTAGAGCCTCATCCTTCCCCGAAGCCCAGTCTTGAACAATACACTATTCCCGTGGATGTTGCAGCAGTAATACTCTACATGGCAGCTTACACGTACAATGACATCATCGGCAAGACGGTTCTAGACCTCGGCTGTGGAACTGGGAGATTGGCTTTGGGGGCAGCTTTCTTGGGCGCAAAAAAGGTTGTAGGCGTGGACATTGACAAAAGCGCGGTGAAGACGGCTTTAGAAGCTTCGAAGCGGATAGGGTTAAAAAAGAAAGTGCAGTGGGTTGTTGCCGACATAGATGCCATAAGCGGAAATTTTGACACTGTTCTACAGAACCCTCCTTTTGGTGTCCAGAAACGCGGAGCTGACCGGAATTTCATTAAGAAAGCCTTGGAGACGGGTAAGGTCGTCTATTCGCTTCACAAAAGCCCAAACGCAAAAAAGGATTTAATTAAAAAGTTAAAAGTGAGCGGAGCAAGCGTCATGCAGACTCAACCGTCGCCGTTTCTGGAACGGTTTATTGAAAAGTATGGTGGACGGATAAGAAGCGTCTACTCCATGGTTATGACTATTCCCCACATGTTCTTCTTTCACAAGAGGAAAAAACACGAGTTCATAGTTGACTTATACATAATAGAAAAGATGAAAACATATGGCAGCTAAAGTAGAACTTTTAAATGCAATTGCTACCGAAGTTGTAGCTTGCCGCAAATGTCACCTTTGGAAAACCCGAAAAAATGCAGTTCCGGGCGAAGGCAACCCAAATGCGCAAGTTATGTTTGTCGGCGAGGCACCAGGCTACTGGGAAGATGTTAAGGGGAGACCCTTTGTTGGTGCTGCTGGCAAGTTTCTTGAAAATTTGCTGTCCATAGTCGGGTTTTCAAGGGAAGATGTCTTCATATGTAACGTTTTGAAATGTAGACCGCCTGAAAACCGCGAGCCATCGCAACAAGAAATTCAAACATGTACATATTATTTGGATAGGCAAATTGAAGTTATAAAACCAAAGGTCATCGTTACTCTCGGTAATTATTCTTCTGCTTACATTTTTTCAAAGGCTGGGCTTCCATTCCAAAGTATAACGCAAACTCGTGGGAAATTTTATGATATAACAATTTTAGGCATGGAGGTAATTGTTTTTCCAACATTTCATCCGGCTGCTGCCCTCTACAGCACGAGATACAGAGAACAAATAACCAACGATTTTAAACTGCTGAGGCAAAAACTCGCAGAGAAGGGTATAGCTTAATCATGTCAACTCCGTGATAGACTTTATGTCTTGAACAAGCTCCTCTGCGTTCTTAAAAGTTTTGGAAGGCAACTTCTTCAATAAAGTTTCAAGCCTAACTTGTCTATCATCTTCTAGCTCCACGAGCTTCCACCCGACCCTCTTGAGCAAAAGGCTTTTCGTAGCTGGAAAACGCGTTTTTCCAACAACTTCCTTTACTGACGCTAAGCCTATTTCTCTTGTTACTTTTGGAAAAGTGTTCTTTGACAAGTAATCCATGAAACGCAAAGCGTCCTCAAACATGGAGAGGTTGTTAAAGAGAACGTAAACGTCCTTTGACCTCTTACTGTATGGTGCGATGAGCTCCTTCAGTTTTTTCAGTTCAGCATTGTCGTACTGGTAATAGTACATTTGCTCTCCTAAACCGTGAAGTCTAAAGTAGGCTACTTCGCCTGTGTAGGCTGGCATCGCCTTAAACGGGTCAGTAACATGCGTGACATCCAACTCTTTTAGCACTTTTTCAAGCTCTCTATAAGTTTCAGCTTTTTCCCATGCAGGTCCCCGTGTTTCCCAAACCAAAATGAGATTTTCACGCTTTGCTTCTCGGAAAAATTTTTCTGCATCCGCCAGTTTGTCCGGTCTGAAAGACGCTGGGGTCTGAAAGAGAAGAATCTTGGAGTTTAAAGTCTTGCAAATTTGTTTCATGCGTTCAAAAGCCTGAATGCTCATGTCTTCAGTCTTCATTTTAAATTTGTGGCTAATGTCTTGATGCGCTTTTACCGTAAATTCAAAATCTTTTGGAGCCTTTCCGCGCCAGCCTACAACGGTTTCAGTTCGCGGGTACTGATAGAAAGTGGTGTTCAACTCTACTAAGCTGAAGTTTTCAAAATACTTCTTCATGGAGGTTGGAAAGCCGCAACATCCAACCTTAATCATTTCCTTCGCCTGTTAAGCACTTATTTTCGGAGGCGGGCGAACCGGTTTGCCGAGTTTTCTACGCAAAGCAATGCGGTATAATTTTCTCAAAGACTTTACCAGCTGCTCTATGCTTGGCAAACTGGAATAGATAAGTGGTATAGAGTCATATTCAGCCAGCCTAATCGAGTTTTCATCTGGAGCGGTGTTGTGAAAGACAACTACTCGCGGTTTTAAGTTGCTCATGCGCACAATAAGCATGGGCGAAATCCCATTGTTAATATGGGTGAAAACAAGTGCTCTTTCAGTTGTGGCGCCGAAAAGCTGTGAAAACTCAAACCCTGACAGAGTTTCAACAGCCCTTTTACCATCTACGACGGTATATCCCAAAACCTCCTTAACGGGGTGGTTCGCGCACGCTACAATCTCGCCTTTAAGGGCCTTGCATAGGTATTCTACGCGGACAGGAATAGGGAACTCGCGAAGGTCTATGATGGCGTTGCTAGGCGAGCCCGTAAGCTTTGCAAACTCTCGGATAAAGCGGCCTCCCCGTTCTTCATCAATTTGTAGAAGGGCCCAAACAAATCTTCGTACGAACCTTGTGCCGGGACTTTTTCGTCTACCGCTTTCATAGTCGCTGATGACGGATGATGACAGAACCATTTTGTCTGAAAGGGACATCTGTGAAATGGCGAAGAGTTCACGCCACTTGCGCATAGTTGCCCCAGGCTTACTTGACAATATTATTTCGCCAGCAATTCTTCTTGCGAGAACCTCTCGGATGCTTGGAGACACAGACATGTAATCGCGTTCCTTCTAGCCGCCAATTTCCCTTAAAATGGTCCGGTATAAAACTGTACCGCTTTTAGTCTGCGAATACTAGGAAAATTCCAACAACAATTAGTATGGAACCTAAAACGCTCTGTTTTGTAACTTTTTCGTGTAAAAAGATTATTCCAGATAACGTTGAAAAGAAAGGTGTTGTTGAGGATATCGGCACCGCCCGCGATTCTGGGGTGTTGAGAGCAAAACTGTACGTCAGAAAGAACCATCCTATCCCCAAAGCCACAACTCCACCAGCGCTAAGTGCGAGAAACGTTTCTTTCCGCATTTTCAGAAAACTTAATCTCCTATCCACTATGGGGGCTGAGACCAGCAGAAAAACTGCTATTATCATTACCCTTATGATATTAACTGCTAATGCGTGGTCAAAATCTGGGGTTTCTTTTATAGCCATGTTTACCATTGATATGCTAATAGACCATATTACAGCGGTCACTATGGCTAAAGCAACGCCCTTAACAATGATTTTTCGAGGTGCATCCATAGGGTTTCTCTGTCTATCTTGACCTAGTAGCCATATTCCTAAAACTATTATGATTGCCCCAGTAGCTATCTGAAACGTGATATTTTCTCCCCCTAACAGCGTTGCCCATAAGAGGCTGAACAGCGGATATGTGCATGTTATTGGAACAGCCCTCGCAACCCCGATCATTTTCAAGCTTGCTAGATACAATGTGTCGCCGAGACCTAAGCCGATTAACCCGCTTATGCATGCAAGAACCAACGCGTTTGAAGGTAGTTCTGCTAAAATTCCAAGCTTGCCGGATAGCGCCAGAAAAATGAGAAGAATTATGCTCGTGGATGTGCACCGCACAGTGTTAGCGGCGACTGGTTTCACGTTTAAAAGCGCCTTCCTGTACAGCACTGCCGATACAGTCCAACATAATGCGGAACCCAAAGCCGCCAGTTCACCTTCACTAATCATTTGCTCTCACGGCGCTTTAATTGGTTTGAAACAGAGATTTACTTAAAAGGGCTAAATAAATATCTCACATTGGATAAAAGTTCAACGGGTAATGAGTATGGAACTCTCAGTGTTTTGGTGTGCAGAAGTTTGCGCGCGTTTTCCAAAACTCGCTGTTGGCTTAGGCTTAATCAAAGGTGTGAATGTAGAGAAAGAGAATGAGCAAATCAAGAAACTTAAAGGAACAGTGTATAATGAGGTAAGAGGCAAGTATGACGCCGAGACGTTGAAGGATAACCCCACAGTAAGAGCCTATAGGGACTTCTACTGGAAGCTAAATATAGACCCAACGAAAACACGACCTTCTGGCGAGGCGCTTCTTAGAAGGGTTTTACACGGCAACGAACTTCCAACAATATCTACGGTTGTAGACGCTTACAATTTGGCTTCAATGAAAACCATAATCCCAATAAGCGGGTTTGACAGCGAAAAGCTAAATCCTCCCCTCAATGTACGGTTCGCGGATAATGGAGAAAAATTTGTTGGAATAGGAATGAACAAGCCGATAACCTTAACAGACAAAATGTTAGTTTTAGCCGACAAAAGGCAGGTTTTATCCATATATCCCTACAGAGACTCTGACTATACGAAAATTACAGAAAAAACAAAGGATGTTCTTATAGTTGGTTACGGAGCCCCCGGAATAACGGAACAGCAACTTAAAGAAGCTGTGGAAACAACCCTTGCGTACATTAAGCAAGTCTCAAACGGAGAAATTCAAACAGTAAAAGTTTTTAGCGCCTCATCCAACTGAATTGGAGTGTTAATTATGTTCTTCCGCGATAAAATAGAACAAGTAGCCAAAAAGCAAGGGTCAAACATTGTTTTGGCTTTAGATTTTCCTTTTGAAAAACCAGAAAATCGTTTGAATATTTTCTTCAAGGCAGAAGAAATCTTGGAGGCAACGCGTCCTTACATTTGTGCCGTGAAGTTTAACCACCATCTAGTTCTTCCCTTGGGCGTGTTCGACGGGGTTCAGAAACTTATTAAAAAGGTTCACGATTATGGGTTGGCAGCGATAATGGATTGTAAAGCGAATGACATAGGTTCAACAAACGAGGTTATAGCCCAATATTATTATGCCGCTGATTTTGACGCTCTGATAGCAAACCCCTTTATTGGATGGGAAGAGGGCCTAAAGCCAATTTTCAATGTTGCGCGGAAGCTGCAGCGCGGCGTAATCCTACTCGTTTACATGAGCCATAAAGGCGCAATAGAAGGCTATGGACAAACAATTATAGACGCAGAAACTGGTGAAAAGACGATGCAGTACATTCTATTTGCCAAAAAGGCTCGTATGTACGAGGCAGACGGGGCGGTTGTTGGCGCGACATACCCCGAAAAGATAAGGGAAGTTTACGAAATACTCGGCGAAGATGTTCCTATATACTCGCCAGGAATAGGCGCCCAAGGGGGCGAGATAAAACATGCTTTAGAGGCTGGCGCCCGCTACCTTATTGTGGGAAGGGCAATAACGCAAGCGCAGAATCCTACCGAGGCTGCAAGGCATATTTGGAAGATTTCCAAAAGTTGATCGTTGCCAATTTTAGTGAATGAGAGACAAAGTTACCAGAGAAGATGCGTATAGCAGAGCAACTGTTCCTATGAGGTTTATGAATATGTCTAAGGATGGTCCAGCGGCGTCTTTTAGCGAGTCTCCCACCGTGTCGCCGATAACAGCTGCTGTGTGTGTTGGTGTTCCTTTCCCGCCCAAGTTGCCTGCTTCTATGAATTTTTTGGCGTTATCCCAAGCCGCGCCGCCGATGGACATAATCAAAGCCAGTGGAAGCATTGTTATGAGATTTCCAACAATTAAGCCGCCCATAGCTTCTTTGCCTAGTGTCAAACCAACCGTTAAAGGAATGGCTACCGACAAAAAGGCTGGAAGTAGCATTCCTCTTAAAGCAGCCTTTGCACTTATATCTACACACTTGGCATAATTGGGCTTGGTTTCACCGTTAGCGAGACCGAAATTTTCGCTGAACTGTCTACGAACTTCCCTAATTAAGGTATAAGCTGCCTTTCCAACAGCTTTAATTATCAATGAGCAGAATACGAAGGATACCATCCCGCCGATGAGCATTCCAGCAACGACCGTTGGCTTCGTTGCATCAATTGTTTGAAGCTGGGTGGCGTTAATGTAGGCGGAAAAGAGAGCAACTTGAGCTAACGCAGACGTTCCTATTGCATAGACTTTACAAACAGCCTTCGTCACATTACCAACAGTATCTAATTTATCCATGACTTTCTGCTCTTGCTGGCTTGCTCCCGTCATTTCAATCAGACCGCGGGCATTATCAACAATCGGACCATAAGAAGACATAGCGATGAAAGTGGCTATTATGGAAAGGAAACCAACAGCTACAAGGGTTATCCCATACAGCCCATCAAAGAAGTAAGCAGCCATTATGGCTGCGGAAAAAACTATGATTGGGGCGGCTGTGCTTTCCAAGCTTGTTGCAAAGCCCATCAGTATGTTTGTGGCTGGGCCTGTTTTGGATGCTATTGCAATTGCCTTTACGGGTTTTCTATCCGGAGAAGTATAATGTTCAGTTAGCCACGCAAACAATATAACTGCGGCAATCCCCGCAAAGGTGGCGTAAAAAGCATCAAAACCATGGAAAATATTCCATGAAGCGAAAGCCGAAGCAACCGAAACTAAAATGGCTGCTACGTACATGCTTTTGTTAATCGCTTGCCGTGCGTCGCTGTTGTTTGTCTTTATAAAAAATGAACCAACAACAGATGCAATAATTCCGAATCCTAGGACCACCAAGGGATATGTTAAACCACTTCTTCCATACATGGAAAAGCCGAGAATCATGGCGGCGACAAGCGTGCAGACGTAAGATTGGAAGACATCCGAGCCCGTGCCAGCTATGTCTCCCACATTGTCGCCTACTTGGTCGGCTATAACCGCTGGGTTTCTGGCGTCGTCTTCCGAAAGACCCATCTCCAATTTGCCAACCAAGTCCGCGCTCATGTCAGCGGCTTTTGTGTATATCCCGCCACCCACGCGTGCAAACAAGCCTATGAGACTAGCGCCGAAACCAAGACCCACAAGCAGCATGGGGTCGCCGAGTAACATGTAAAGGGCGCTAACGCCTAGCAAACCTAAGCCAACCAAGGACAAACCTATAACTGTGCCGCTGTGAGAGGCTATTGCTAATGCTTCTTTAAAGCCATTTTTTGCCGCGTTTGCTGTTCTTGCGTTGGCGCGAATGGCAATATAGACGCCGATGTATGCCGAAGCTGCAGAGAGAAACGCGCCGATAACAAAGGTTAGAACTGCAAATGCGCCAGATATAAACATGAGAAGCACCGCGAGCGATGCCCCAAAAATTATGACAGTTTTAAACTGGCGGTTCAAGTAGGCTGTGGCGCAAATTTTGATTATGTTAGAAATCTCAGCGATGTTAGTTGTGGCGTTTGGTTTCTTAAGCACACGGTAGGCTAAGTAAACGGCAAAGACTATTGCTGATAGTCCAGCAACTGGAGCAGTAAGTGCCAAGTCCAAACCAGTTGTTCTCCTTGATTATTTTCTTTTGGCTAATTGTGCTTGCCCACCTAACTAACCAATTGCAACACAAAACACAACACTTTATTTTAAACTTTACGATAAAAAGGCAATGTTTGCAAAAACGGCTAGAATAAAATGGAGGCATAGAAGCCTTTATCGTCCTCTTCTTTCCCAAAGTTCCTTCTTAAGCAAGTCTCGAACCGCCGACCTTATGGCGGAACTTCTGCTTGGATACATGTTTGCTCTAACAAGCTCGTCTAATCCTTCAAGGTAGGCTTCGGGCAATAGGACTGTTACGAGTTTCATTATGCTTCACCTAGTATAATATGCTTATAACATGTGTTAATATAAGATTTGAGTGCGCGTTTTAAATATGTTCTCTTGTAGTCCAAATCTCTTTCATGGTTTTGTGGAATGTTTTGTAAACGTCGTCAACGTAGATTGTGCGGCGTTTGATTCCCTGTTGAACTGTTCCCGCCGCAATTAAGAATGTGCCTAGTACGTCGCTTACTATCGGCTCTGGGAAAACGATAAGCGCCACGCCAAGCTTTATCAGAAGTGAATTGTTTCCGCCACGCCACAGTTTTTTCGTTGCCCGCGATTCTTGTACAGTTCCTTTCATGGTTTGTATAAAATCCATGCAGCTTTCGTTTAACTCGTTAACCACATTAACCATTGTTTTCAGTTCTTCGTTCTTCACTTAGACCACCTATTCTAGTTCTCTAGATGTTTTCATAAATGAACCGTCAAAGAAAAAAGCTTTAATCCCCTAAAGCCTTGAGAATCGCCCTCTGTCTTTTTAAGGGTTGTTCAAAGTTTAAATAAGCATTTGAAATTCACGAATGGTGCTTTTACTGCTTTATGTTGGTTGTGGAAAATGTTGCCAAGTAGTTAAGCCATTTCTTCCATTAAATTATTATCTTGAAACTCAAATAATCCTTAACTTAATTTAAAGAAGGTGGTTCCGTGTCAGATGAGTGTTACGCCTTCATTCTCTTGTCCGATGAGAAATGGTGGAAAAGGCTATGCGAAAGCAATAGAGGTAACGGCAAAGCACAAATTTTTGTGCGCAGAAACCGCGTTGGTCCAGTTTCTGCAGAAAAGCTTCTGTTCTATGTCAAGCGCCCGTTAATGCAAATTCGAGGAGTGGCAGATTTTGTTGAACGATTGTCCGGAAACTACAAGGAACTTTGGGGTCTACACGGCGACGAAACATGCCTAAAGGACTTTGAAGAGTACATTAATTTCCTCGAGGGCAGGGAGAACGTAACTTTTATTAGGTTTAAGAATCTCCGCGAGCTTGAAACACCTATCCCGATAGATGTTATTAGAAGGGTTCTTGGGATTCAAAAGATTCCGCGCAACGGCAAATACATAAATCGTGAAACAGCAAATCAACTAATAACCTAAAAGGTGGTTGCGTTGGAAACATTCGACCCAAAAAGCTTTGTTGAAGCTGAAATTGGAAACATAAAGAAAAGCATAGGCAACGAAAGAGCTTTGGTGGCTGTTTCCGGCGGGGTTGACAGCACAACATGCGCTGTCTTAACACACAAAGCCATAGGCGAAAACCTTGTTTGCGTGATACTTGATGATGCGTTCATGCGGGAAAATGAGCCTGAACATGTGGCTGAAACTTTGTCTAAGCCGCCTCTAAACGTTCCAACAAAAGCGGTTAATGTGAGGGAACGCTTTCTCCAGGCAATGAAGGGCTTAAAAGACGCAGAGGAAAAACGTAAGATGTTCCGTGAAACCTTCTATCAAGTCCTCGGCGAAACAGCAAAAAAAGAAGGCTGCAACATTCTTGTGCAAGGAACAATACGCGCAGACATCGTGGAAACAGTTGGCGGCGTAAAAACACAGCACAACGTTCTCGAGCAGATGGGCATAAACCCCATGGAACGCTACGGCTTCAGAGTTATTGAACCCCTCAAAGCATTGTATAAAGAACAAGTGAGAATGGTTGCACGATATCTCGGACTGCCACCAGAGTTTTCCGAGCGTCAACCCTTCCCCGGACCGGGTTTGTCAGTTCGTGTTGTGGGAGAAATTCGTCCAGATAAACTTGAAACCTTAAAGAAGGCCACAACAATAGTTGAAAGTGGGCTTGAGCCATATAAGCCAGGTCAGTACTTCGCTGTAATACTTGACGCTGAAGAGGTTCCGGAGCATTCTCTAACTGCTCGCGTTCAAGAGACCACAGCGCGCTTCCTTAATGTTCCGTCACGAAATGTGAGTGTAAAGATTTTCCGCGATAAGGCAACTGGGGTGGAGGGTGGCAAAAGGCGTTATGGTTATGTTACTGGCGTTAAGGTGCAGACGGTGAACAAGAAAACTCATCAAGCATCGGTGCAGCATCTAGTTTCTCTTCAAAGAAAAATAATTACCGAAAATCCGGCGGTTGCGCGGGTTTTCTATGCCATTAAAGATTTGGGCGAAAAGAAACAATACGTGATAGGTGTAAGAGCTGTTGAAACAAAGGATTTCCTAACGGCAAAAGTTTCCGAAATACCTTGGGCAACTCTTAACAAAATTGCAGAGAAAATCGTGGTTGAATGCCCAAATGTTGAGACAGTGTACTATGACGTTACGCCTAAACCGCCAGCAACCATCGAAATGGAATGAGTCTTGGAAATCCAAAAGGGTAAATAATACAATAAACATAATCTTCCTCTGAGGTTAGTTATGTTTCGCGTTCGAGTGAACAAGATTGAATCTATTCGAGACTTAGATGGCAACCTTGGAAAGCGTATAGAACTTGTTGAAGAACGGGAGATTCCTCAATTCGTAGTGAGACCTCAAACAGAAGAGGCGAAGGTTGTGCAAGATGTGCTGCAGGCTCTGCAGCAGCAACTGCCGATTTTCCCGCCGAGAACACAGTTTGCAATCCCAAAGATAATCTTGTTTTTAACTGAGCAAGAATATGAAAGTTTAGGAATAGACTTTGACGTGAACCAGGTTTACGAGATAAAGCTTGAAAACCAATCTATTAGGTTTAGGAAAGCTGCATAACCATTTTTCCCATGTGCTTTCTTAACGCTAGATGTTTCGGGTGGAAAGAAAGCACGAACATCATGTTCCTTAATGCCGCATAAATTTCTTCCACAGCAGATTTTCCACCCTTGTCACAATAGATTGGAACGGACTCATCACCGCCATTACTGTAATAGACGTAAATCAGCGGAAGCTTTTCCCTAAAAGGTACAACTTCTACATCCAAATTTAAAAGCTCAGCTAACCTCTTAGCTGCCGCCTTAACAGACCGTACTCGCCTCCCTTGCAACTCCAAATTTGAAGCGTAAACCGACAATTTTCCACAACTTTTCTTCAGCATGCAACTCACTGAACTCGCATTTGGAACAGTCACTTTTAAAATGGGCGGCAATACAACATGTTCCTTCCATGGAGAGAGATGAGTTAAAGTTAAAATTTTCGCGAAAATTTTAGATTTTGCTTATTAGGTTTGCCGTGAAGGTTGGAACCATGAAGGTTAGGGCTCATGTGTGGATAAGCGGCAAGGTTCAAGGGGTTTTTTTCAGGTCAGAAACTCAAGATGAAGCCAGAAAACGCGGCGTAAAAGGGTGGGTGCGCAACCTTCCAGATGGGAGAGTTGAAGCTGTTTTTGAGGGCGAGGAAAATGCCGTTAATGAACTTATAGAATTTTGTAAGCGTGGGCCTCTAGGAGCGAGAGTTACGGGCATAAAAGTTGTTATGGAAAATTATATTGGAGAGTTTAAAGACTTTGTGATAAGGTATGGGTACCGTTAGCTTCTTTTTCTCGGCACTCTGAAATGAGATTCTTTTCCCGCGCTTATGTATTCCCCGCCTATTCCACGCACGGTTGAGGCTATTTTAGCAAAATTTTCAGAGCCTAAAAATTGCCGTGGCTTTATTATCACATAATCGTCCTTTTCCTCAAAACTTAGCAGGTTTTCCAAATCTTCTGGGAACATCATTTTTATGTCTTCTATCGATTTCTTTCTTTCATAAACTTCTGGTGTAACTGGCGTTGGAGCTTTGGGCATTGGTTGGGTTATTTGCGAAACTGCCAAAGATTTAAGCGAAGTAGCGACTGTCCTTAAGTCTTCTGCAACCCCATTTAAAACGATTAGGAGTTCGTCAATTTTTTCCACAAGTTTTTCAATTCTCTCTTTTTCTAAACTCATAGGCTTTCTCCCTTCAAACCTTAATATTTAACGCATTTATTAATTGTTTGTGTTTCTAAATCAAACATTGAAAACCTCCAATAATATAGCAATGGGGGCAACATCTCTTGATAGATATCGATGGAAGCCAAAAAAGCGGGAGCGGCACAATCCTTCGCCTCTCAATCGCCCTAGCAACGATACTGAACCAGCCACTGCACATCCGTAACATCAGGCAGAACAGACCGCAACCGGGCCTCAGACCACAACATTTGGAAGCGGTTTTAACAGCCTCCAAGCTTTGCGATGCAGATTTGGATGGCGCAAAACTCGGTTCTCGTGAACTTTGGTTCAAGCCAAAAGAGGTTAAAGGAGGGTGTTTTGAGGCTGAAATCGGCACGGCTGGAAGCATTTCCATGCTTTTAATGACCGTTTTACCCATCTGTTTGTTTGCGAAGGAAACTGTACAGTTGCGTGTTTCGAAGGGTGGGACAGATGTTTCTAACGCTCCAACCATCAATTACATGCGGAACGTATTCCTTCCAATGTTGAGACGCATGGGTGTAAACGCTTCCATAACAGTTCACAGATATGGTTATTATCCGAAGGGCATGGGCGAAGTTACTTTGACTGTTGAGCCCTGCAAAGAATTGCAGCCAATATGCTTGGAAAGTTTAGGCGAGATAACAGCCATAAAAGGGGTTTCTGTCTGCACATTTTTAGCTCAAAAAAGGGTTGCCGAACGCCAAGCGAAAGCAGCGAAAGACTATTTGAGAAAAGCTGGATATGAGGCAGACATCCAAATAATAAATGATATGTCGAATCCTCTTCAAAAGGGCAGTTCTCTTGTCTTATGGGCGGAGACAAGCACCGGGGCAATCATTGGAGCAGACGCGATTGGCGAGCTAAAAAAGACCAGCGAAGCTGTTGGGGTGGAGGCGGCTGAAAAACTCTATGAGGATCTTCGCGTTAAGGCTACTGTTGACGTTCACATGTCAGACATGCTTATTCCTTATATGGCTTTAGCTAAGGGCAGTTCCGTTTATCTTGTGCGTAAGGTTTCTGACCATTTGGAAACGAATATTTGGCTTGCTGAAAAATTGTTGGGCGTAAAGTTTAGCATTAAAGGAATTGTCGGTGGGCTTTACAGAGTGGAAAAGACTGGTTAACGCTAGGTGTCCAAATTGTTGAAGGCGAGGGTTAGAGGAATTTATTCAACTGCCCTTACGAAACTGCTTTTGGATAACGGCTTTGAAATCATTCAACCGTCCACTACCATAAGAAAGCGCTTCAATCTTGAAGAAAACCAGTCGCCGCCAGACCTTAAAATAAAGGATAGGTACGACTTGCAAGGCATAAGAGTTCTTGGTTCGCCAGAAGCTGTAGATGTTTTCCAAACTCTTTTACACTCGCTCTTGACGGATGTTTTGACTAGGAAATGGAATGTTCACGTTGACGGGATTTACAAGGGAAACATTGTGAGTGTTGAGGAGGATACATTTTATGTTGAATTAGGTAATGATGTGGTCGGCGTGCTTCCGAAAAATGAATTTACAGAGGGAAATTCCAAGCAAATCGTAGTTCAAGTTGAAAGAAAGAGAATGGGAAGCATGCGCCCAGTTTTAACAACAAAATTGAAGATTATTGGAAAATACGCCATACTAGCGAGAAATAGCAAAGTTGGAGTTAGCTTTAAAATCCGCGACTTTAACAAGCGGGCTGAACTTTACGCATTAGGGAAAAAACTTGCATCAACCGACTGGGGAATAATTTGGCGAGAACCAGCAGCAAATCAGTCAAAGGAAGTTTTAGAAAACGAAATAGCAACCTTAAGGACAAAAGCTGAAACCCTCAGCGAAAAAGCCCAGAAAACTGAAACCCCATCGTTGTTGGTTGATGGATTATGCTTCATGAACGTGGAGTTTCCAGCAACTTCGAAAAGTCAACTGGACGAACTGAGAGCATCTTTAGTTCCCACCTTAAAGGGTCATCATTTCTACAAAAGCTGCGGCGGCAAAGTTTCAGCTGCTCTCGAAATGGCTGAGAAACTTCTTGACAAAGGTCAAGACATAATGGAAGTTGAAGAGCTTTTCAAAAAGCAAGTTGCAACTGAGTTTCCTGAAATCGGCTCAATCTTGGATGTTATGCATGTTAAACCTAGCGGAAAAGTGCTTCATCTAGGTCAAGCGACAATCGAAAGTCTAGGCAACGGACAAATCCGGTATAGCCGAACAATACGCACTAGCGGCATCTACGACGGGTTGGATGTTGCGAAGGAAGCCGGAGATAAAGCAATAAGCGAAACAAAAATTGGAGAGTGGTGGATAACCACGAAGTACTTCTCTGAAGGCGGGGAATTGAAGGGAACCTACATTAACCTAAACACGCCGGTTGAAGTTTACCCAAAGGCGATACGTTATGTGGATTTAGAAGTGGATGTGTGCATCTCTCCAAACGGTGCAGTTAAGGTTTTGGACATGGATAAGCTTGAGAAAGCCCTAGAAAAGGGTATAATAAGCCAAAAAATTTTCGAAACAATCAAAGGCAAGGTGGAGGAAATTCTAGAGAGGCAAGGAAATGCAGAAGCAGTATTAAACTAAAACTGAAGGGTTCCCATGCCTAAGGAATCATTATGCCTCAAAATCCCGAAAATTTGCGGAGAGAGAGCCATCAAATTAGTTAATGACCTCAAAATTGTCGATAGAGATTTAGAGATTAAGCGAAACTTGGATTCTATCTATATCCCCATAACTCGCCAGCCACAAGAAAACGAGCTAAAAACATTCGAAAAACATCTACCAACTTTTGAAATTTCAAAAAACCTTTTCCCAGAAAAAAAGAAGCGTGTTAAAACTTTTATTGAGCTTCTTGACGATAAACTTCCGCCTCATTTGCTGGCTAGCTTGCCCCGGGCAATAGAGTTTGTCGGAGACATAGCCATTGTGGAAATCCTGCCAGAACTTGACGCACACAAAGACGTTGTTGGTAAAGCAATTTTGGAAGCGCATAAAAACGTGAAGACAGTGCTTGCCAAAGCTGGAGCAGTTAGTGGGGTTCACCGAGTTAGAGAATTCAATGTCATTGCCGGGGAACCCAGGACAGAAACTGTTCACAAGGAGTACGGTTGCCGATTTCATGTTGACCTTGCTAGGGCATACTTTTCCGCGCGTTTGTCTTACGAACATAAAAGAGTTGCATCTCTCGTAAGAGATGGCGAAACTGTTATAGACATGTTCGCCGGAGTAGGCCCCTTTTCCATCCTTATAGCGAAAACTCATGAAAAGGTAACGGTTTACGCCATTGACGTTAACTCTTATGCAGTTGAACTTTTGAGGGAGAATGTTAAGCTTAATAGGGTTGAGGGTAGAGTTCACTCGCTTTTAGGTGATGCGAGGCAAATTATTGGAGAAAAGCTTGTGGGCGTTGCAGACCGCGTAATTATGAACCTCCCAGAAAAGGCTATAGAGTTCGTTGATGTTGCATGTAGAGCGCTGAAGCTGGAGGGCGGCGTGATTCACTTCTACAGTTTCGTCAATGCAAATAATTCTTTGGAAGATGTGAGGCTTCGTCTTATAGGAGCTGTCGAAAAATCTGGGCGTAAAGTAGAAAAAATTCTTTTTTCAAGGTTTGTTCGCGAAACGGCTCCGTATGAGTGGCAAATTGTGATAGACGCGCAAGTACTTTAGACATTCACGGTGATGGTGATTTTCACTTCTCGTGTCGTGTTCCTTAGTTTTTCTACCAGTTTTCTCGACAAATCACATGCAGCCTTATCCGCCCGAATTGCCAAGGTTCTGCTGCAGACATATCCGCTTTTTCTGACGACAATATCAGTCGGATGTGTTAAAATTAGCTGTGAGCTTCCAGAAGCACTCACAAGCTCGGCGACACCTCCAGCGTCGATTAGTATGGTGATTGCGGCATCTTCTTTGCGTAAATTCTCTTTAAATTGCGGGTTTAAATCTGCTAAAGCCTTGTTTGCTGAGACGGCGATAATGCAATCTCCCCTTTTTGACAATGTGCTTTCTTTCGTTATTTCAAATGTTGTCCGGTGTGTGGCGCGGATGTTTTCGTGTCCACGTGCTATTATAGTTTCAGAAAGCTCCATTTATAAAACCTGGTTGTAAGAGTTTCCCGTTTTCTTTCATAACTTTTTAGCAAGGTAAATTGCGGTTTTCCCGTTTTGATAAAGCTCATCGTTATAGCCGCATATACTGTAACCATTTTTCAGATACAGCTGGATTGCCGGGACATTGTCCAACGTGGTATCAAACATTAAAACTCTGCACTTGTTTTCTCTTGAGAAGTTTTCAGCTGTTTTTAGTAGCATCGTTCCTACACCTTTTCGTCTGTGTTCAGCATTAACTAGGAGTTCTATAATTGAGGCGCTGTTGTTCCATTTGTAAAGGTGTAAACGTGCGTAACCAACGATTCTACCGTTGTCCTCTTCTGCGACGAAAAATCTGCATTTTTCATTTGGGTTTTTAACTTTAAAGAGGGCATGTAAATTTTCAGTGGTAGGTTGATTGTTTCGTTTTCTGAGCCCCAGAATTGCGGGCAAATCCTTTAGTGTGGCTTTTCGAATTTTTACCAATTCATACGACACCATTTATTATTCGAGAACTTCTATTGAATCGACTTTTCCATCACCATCCAAGTCGAATCCTTGTATAACAACGGCGAACGCGTCTTCGCCTTTATAGCCTTTCAATGTTTTTTCCCAAAAGTTTGTTAAGGCTAAGACGCATGCCTTTGTGCCCACTGCCTTGTTTCCAGCTAAAACTATGATACGTTTGCGCGTGTCCCATGGATTCACGATTTTTGCTACTAACCCAACAGCGTCTGCGGTATAGACGTTCTTTGTTTTCTCAGAGACCAAACCGCCAAACAAGAAGCCTTGTTCGGAAGGTTGCATGTTAAACTTTATTGGCAAATAATCATTAACTTCTTGCGCTAGAAGATTTGTTCCTGGTCCTCCAACGAGGATGAGGTTGTTCTTTTCCTCTTTCTCGGCTTTAACATCAACGTCAAGTTTTATGGCAAATTCTTCTGGCACCTTGGTGAATTGTCCTAAGAAGAAAGTTAAATGTGAAGCATAATGCCCATCTCTAGCGCTTGTTTTGAAGGGACCATGGGGCATCGGACTGCCAACAACAATTTTTCCGTCGAAGGTGCCGTTTTCCTTTGTGAATTCTTGGAAAAATGCTCGAATCTGCTCATCTGCCTTTACAAGGGGGAGACCTTGTATTGCCTTGTATCCTCCGGGTAATTCTATTCCGAAGGCGAGTGAGGCTGCCTTGTAATATTTGGCTATGGCTCCCTTCTTTTCCTCTTCTTTCGCAACTGTTATGGCTCCGGCTTTCGCCAATTTCCTGATATGGTAATAAACTTTTTGTTCATGGATCCCTAATTGCTTGGCTATTTCCAGCGGGTACATTTCCTTTTCAGAAAGCATCATCAGAATCTTCCACGTAAGCCTATTCAAAATGGTCTTGAACTTCTGGGAATCCGTGAACATCTTGATCTCTTTAACTTTTCCAGTTGCGCCTTCTTCAAGGAACAGCAGTTTTTTACTCATGGTTTTTCATAAAGCATAAGGGCGAGTCTATTATTAAAATTTTTATTATAATAAACGAACAAGTTAGCTAAAGCGGCAGTTGAGGAAAATGATTGGCTGCTACATTACAGGAGTGCTTCCCAGACCTAATAAGCTCATAGAAGTTACAAGAGCATACGACAGAGGCAGAGTTGACGAGAAGGATTTAGAAAAGGCTTTTGACGAAGCCACAGTTGATGTTGTAAACGCTCAAGTTTCAACCGGTCTAACTTACATATGCGATGGCATGCTCAAGTGGCAAGATTTACTGCGCCCTTTCACGGAAAATTTGGGCGGTGTAACTGTTGGAAGCTTAGCTAGATGGTTTAACAACAACACCTTTTATAGAATTCCAGTTGTTACGGATAAAATTGTGTGGAAGAAAAGTATAGTCGATGAATGGATGTACATTAAGCACTTGCCCAAAAACCTCCCATGGAAAGCAATAGTGCCCGCGCCCTACACGTTTGCTGAACTTGCAGAAAACCGTTTCTACAAGGATAAAAACGAGCTAATGTTCGATTACGCCAAAGCCTTAAGAAGCGAAATTGAAAACCTAGCTAGAATAGGCTTTAAATATGTTCAGTTGAGCGACCCAGCATTAGTGTACAGTTCTGCTCCCGCTCTGTCGGCGATGAAAGAGCTTGACACTATAAGCGAAGCATTAGAAGTAGCAGTTAAAGGTGTTCCAGTAAAAACTTGTCTCCAAACTTTTTTCGGCAATTTTTCGCGAATACTGCCAGAAGCCCTTGATTTTCCAGTAGACAACCTTGGAATCGACTTATACGAAACAAGTTTCGAAGAAATTAAGCAGTATGCTTTCGAAAAGGGTGTTGCCTTAGGTTTGGTGGACTCACGCAACTCGCTAGTCGAAAAACCAGATGAACTTATTATAATTGCAAAAGCGCTTTTGAAATCGATTTACCACTCCAGTAAGCATGAAGTTTTCATCTGCCCCAACTGTGATTTAGAGTTTCTGCCATGGGAAAGAGCGAAGGAAAAAATGAAGTTGATTGCAGCAGTAGCCGAACAACTCAAAAGGGAGTTTGACGGCGATGAATAAACTTTTTCCAACACAGGAAATAGGAAGTCTCGCAAAACCCGCATGGAGAATTAAAGGGTACAGAGGCACCCCTCTAACAGAAGAGGACATAGCTGAGGCTGTAAACTGGGGAAGGAAGCTCGGAATCCAGAATTTAGACGCTTTTATAAAACTTTTAAAAGATGCGGATTCTCCAAATAAGCGCAGAGCCATTCTCGAATGGTCGGCTAAATATGCTATTCGCTTTTTTGAAGTGGCTGGTTTAGATGTGTTCTTCAATGGGGAACAATGGAGGTCTGAAATGTATGAGCATGTTATCAGGAATGTTTCTGGTTTCGAGTTTTTGGGCTTTGTTAAATCGTTCGACTATAGGTACTTTAACAAGGCGGCTTGTGTAGATAAACCGAAGTATGTTAAGCCATTTTACCTCGACGAGTTTTTGTTCACGAAAGAAAACACAAGCAAGATTTTGAAGTTGCCCTTTACCGGTCCGTATACGCTTGTCAATTGGACGTTTAACGAGTACTACGAGAAAAGGCTTAGTGGAAAAATTGCGAATCTTAAAACCAGAAAATTCGAGGCTAAGAGGGAGTTTCTCTTCGACCTAATCAAAGAGGTTGTAAGACCTGAAATAGACAATTTAGTGAAAGCCGGAGCGCAATGGATTCAAATAGACGAACCCGCCGCAACAACCGACCCAACAGATGAGGAAATGAAGTTGTTTGTGGAATCCTTCAATGAAACCGTTAAGGGTTTTAACTGCATTTTCAGCCTTCACAACTGCTACAGCAACTATGAAATTTTGGCAAAATACGCCAGCGAACTAAAGAACTGCAGCCAACTAGCCCTCGAATTCGCAAACAGAGACAGCAGAAAAACCGGAACGGGAGACGAGAGGACAGGCTATGAAGAAATAAGACTGTTTGAAGAATATGGTTTCCGCGGAAATTATGGATTGGGCGTAATAGATGTGCATACTGATTTCATAGAACCACCCGAACTCGTCAGAGACAGAATCTTATATGCTGCCAGAACAATCGGCGACTCTGGACGGATATATGTAAGCACGGACTGTGGGTTAAGAACTAGGACATGGGAAGTGAGCTTTCAAAAGCTCCAAAACATGGTTTCTGGAGCTGATTTAGCGCGAAAGATGCTGGCATAAAAACCATTAAAAATTTTTTACTAAAGCCTTGTTGAATCTGGAGATTTTAGGGGTCTAAAAAGCCGCGGTTCTGGAAAAATGTTTGAAAAAATCTTTTAAAATTGAAATTTTTCTCCTAAAAATGCTTATTAGAGTTGAAGGGTATGAATAAAGCCCGCAGAAGCAAACAGAAGTGACTTGCTAATGTGTGGAATCTTTGGTTGCATACTGAAAGAGGGAAACGCCGCACCTATAATACACGCTGCCCTTAAGAGACTTGAATACCGCGGCTACGATTCCGTCGGAGAAGCAACCCTACACGAAGGTAAACTATACATAAAGAAGGACCAAGGAAAAATAGACGAAGTTCACGCAGTTCACAATTTGGACGACATGCCCGGAAGAATAGGCATTGGACACACAAGATGGGCCACGCACGGCGCACCCTTGAAAGTTAATGCACATCCACATGTTGATTGTAGCGAACAAATTGCCGTAGTTCACAATGGCATTATAGAGAACTTCAACGAGTTAAAGCTAGAACTGGAAAACCAAGGCCACACTTTTGTGTCAAAAACCGACACTGAAGTATTAGCCCACCTCATTGAAGAAAATTTTAAAGCCAACCCCTCTCTGAGTCTGGCTGACGCCGTTCTTGAGGCTGTTAAAAGGGTTGAAGGATCATACGCAATTGCTGTTATCTCAACAAAAGAGCCCGACAAAATAGTGTGTGCAAGAAACGAAAGCCCACTTGTAATTGGAATAGGCGAATCGTCAATTTACTGCGCCTCAGACATTCCAGCTTTTCTTCCTCTAACCAACAAAGCCGTTATAATTGACGATGGAGAACTTGTCACCCTCTCCCTAGAAGGCTTTGAAATCAAGAAAATCCGCGATCAAAGCATTGTTAAACGAGAGCCAAAACTCATTGATTGGTCACCTGAAATGGCTGTTAAACAAGGTTACCCACACTTTATGCTTAAGGAAATTCATGAACAACCTGCTTGTCTGCGGAACACCCTTAGGCTGCAAGAGCATTACCTTGATCTTATGGCAACATTCCTTGACCGCGCCCGGGAAGTTTTCCTCGTAGCTTGTGGGACATCTTATCATGCATGCTTGGCAGCGTCATACATGTTTTCTAAGCTTGCTTTTTTGGCGACGTATCCTGTGATAGCCTCAGAATTCATTGAACAACATGGTAAATCTGTAAACATTGACAGCACAATACTTGCAGTGAGTCAGTCAGGCGAAACAGCAGACACATTAGCGTCTGTTAATGCAGCGCGCCAAAGGGCAGCCACAGTTTTAGGGTTGACAAACGTGATCGGCTCAACTCTCACAAGAGTTTCCCGCGTCTACATTAGCCAACAGTCAGGTCCAGAAATAGGGGTAGCTGCAACAAAAACATTCACTTCACAACTTTCCGTTTTGGCACAACTAGCCCTTAGACTGGCCAAGAAGAGAGGTAAAGTTTCACAGGACGAAATGGACTTCCTAGAGGAGAAGCTTGAAAAGCTTCCAGACATAGTTGAAACAATAATCAAAACACAGGAGGAGAAGGTCAAGCAAATAGCTAAAAAGTACAAGGACGCTAAAGTGTTCTTTTTCCTAGGTCGCGGAATCAGCACCGCCACCGCCTATGAAGGCAGATTAAAACTGATGGAAATAGCCTATGTACCGGCCATAGCCTTTCCAGCTGGAGAAAGCAAACATGGCCCAATAAGCCTAATAGAACCGGGTTTCCCTGTGGTTTTCATCTGCCCGAAGGATGAGACGCACAGGACTTTGATAGGCAACATGATGGAGATGAAAGCCAGAGGGGCCTCGATAATCGCCATAATAGAGGAAGGCGACGAGGAAATCAAGAAATTGGCTGACGATTACGTTGAAGTGCCTAAGGGTGTTCCTGAGATCTTGTCGCCTATACCTTTTGTGGTTCCATTACAACTTTTAGCATACTATATGACTGTTGAAAAAGGGCATGACCCGGATACTCCAAGAAACCTAGCAAAATCGGTTACAGTAAAGTAGAGCGGTTTAGACAAGACCTTCCGTTTTACTTGAAAAAGCTCTAAAAGGTAGAGAGCCATGGCGCTATTTCCATTTTTGAATCAAATACATTAAAAAGGCACTCTGCTTTTTATTCATACGGTGCGACGATTTGGAAAAGAAGGAATGGGAAAAACTCATTGAAAACTTGGTAAGAGAAGGTGTGCTTCGCTCGCCAAAGGTTATCAAGGCTATGCGTTCTGTGCCTCGAGCAAAATTTCTGCCAGAAAACATGCAGTCCTACAGTGCAGCGGATACTCCGCTTCCAATTGGTTTTGGGCAAACAATTTCAGCGCCACATAGCTTCAGCCTCGTCGCTGGGCTAGGCGAAACATGGTTTCAATAATGAATGAAGCCCTCCAGTTGGAAGTCGGTCACAAAGTGCTGGAAGTTGGAGCGGGCTCTGGGTGGCACGCAGCCACAATAGCCGAGATAATTGCGCCCAGCGATGCGCCTAGAAGCGGGTGGGGGCACGTCTACACGGTAGAGATAATCGAGGAACTGGCTGAGTTCGCCAGAAGAAATGTTATGAAGGCTGGGTATGGCGACCGTGTCACGATAATCTGCGCTGACGGCTCGATGGGCTACCCTGAAAAGGCGCCCTACGATAGGATACTTGTAACGGCTGCCGCCCCAGATATTCCAAACCCTCTGATTGAACAGTTGAAGCCCGGCGGAATCATGCTTATTCCTGTTGGGAGCGCGCACCTGTTCCAAAGTCTCATAAAAGTTGTAAAGGAACTTGATGGGAAAATTAAAAAGGAGAATCTTTGTGGTGTTGCCTTTGTGCCGTTAACCGGGCGTTATGGTCACAAAATCTAAATTTTGTCTCAGGCTGGTTAAAAAGCGTGTTATCCAAACCATTTTTCTAGGGTTGTTTTCCCTTTAAGTTTGGTTATTCCCTTTTGCATTTTTTCCAGCGCCTTTCTTACGCGGTCCTCTGAGAAGTCTCTTTCTCTGCATATGAAGTTTACCACTCCTTCTACGTCAGGTTCCTTCCACTCTATTTTATAGTTGTCCGTTACCTTTGGTTTGAGGAATATCTCTCTGATTCTTTGTGGTTCAACTGAAAAATCCGCGTTTTTAAGGTGTGGCAAAGCATTTTCTATGCTTCCATACTCCTTTATCAGTTTTAGAGCGGTTTTTGGTCCCAGTCCCTTTACGCCTTCTGGATTGAAGTCTGTTCCTATCAGTATGCCCACGTCAATAAGTTGTTCGTAGGTTATTCCGCACTCTTTTAGAACTTGTTCCAGCTCAACTATTTCTGGTATAACTTCAACGTACACGTTTTTGCTTGGAAGTTTACGTCGTCCCGAAATTGTCACGTTTCTTACAAGTCTTGGTGCCCCAAAAAGTAGGCTGTCGTAATCTTGGCTTGCGCAGTAATTGGCGTCTCCGCGCTTTACTACGTGGGCTGCTTGGGCTTCTCCTTCGCTTGGAGCTTGTATCCAAGGGATTCCCATCAAACTTAATAGACGTTTGCTGTCTTCTGCCATGTAATCCTTTAAACGTGAGGTGGCTTGCGCGTACATGCGAGCCTCTTCAATTTTGCCCTCCTTAATGGCTTGTTCATACTTTATTAGCGCTTCTTCCTTCGCTTTCATTCGCCTTTTAATTTCAACTTCCTTAAGCGCGGGCGGGGTTCCATCAAAAATGTAGATTGGTTTTATGCCTAATTCCACAAGGTTGCTTGTTCTGTAGAGAAGACCGCTTAAATGGCTTGTAATCCTTCCGCTGCTGTCCTTCAGCGGTGTGCCGTCTGGCTGACGGATTATGGCTAGAAACTGGTACAAAGCGTTGTAGGCGTCTATGGCTATGGAGTTTCCGCTTAAATCCTCAAGCCTCACAGCCACTTTCGGAACGAGGTCTCGGAGATTTACTCCCAAAACTACCCCACAAAAATAGGGCGCTAAACTGCAATAATAAACTTACTAAACGAAACGGAGAACATATAAGTAAGTCTTACATTTACAGAACCATCATCCGGGATGCTTATGGCCACAGAAAAAGCAACAACATTAACCTTAGGTACTTGCACCAGTTGTGGCAAATCAATCCCACCAGGGGCTGAAGCCACAAAGTTTCTTTGTCCAAACTGTGGAGAGATACTGATAAGACGCTGTGGAAAATGTAGAAAGTTTGGCCGTCAATATAAATGCCCAAAGTGTGGTTTTGTGGGACCTTGAAAGATGGAAAGGAGGTTAGAAAATGGGAAGCGTTGTAATCGTCTATAAAATATTCCCAGTAGACATAACCGTCAGCTTCGACGATTTGAAGAAGAAAATCGAGAAATCCTTGCCTGAGTTTGCTTCGGTTTATGGTTATGGAGAGGAGCCCATAGCCTTCGGCTTAAAGGCTCTGTTGGTTCAAATCAAATTTCCAGAAGATAAGACTGGCGTGCTGGAAGAATTTGAGAAGAAATTAGAGGAAATTAGCGAAATCAGCCAAGTGCAGACAATTATGGTGCGTAGAATAAGCAGATAACCTTAAACGAATGTTTAACGTTTATATAGGAATGTAACTTTGTTTCGAAACATGTATGGTAGGTAATCAAAGGAAGGATTCTGTTGAGTGAGGTACAATTACGGGTTGGGGATGCAAGGCAGCGGGATGTTGGAAGGGGCATAGCCCGCATAGACCAAAGGACTATGCAGAAGCTGGGCATAAGCGCTGGCGACGTAATAGAAATAGTTGGCAAAAGAACAACTTCAGCCATCGCGTGGCCGGCTTACAGCGAAGACCAGAATCGCGACATTATACGGATTGATGGTTTTACACGCAAAAACGCTGGAGTAGCCATAAACGAATATGTTATTGTAAGACCAGCCAAAGTTAAAAGTGCATTAAGCATAACCCTCGCACCAGTGGACATGCGTCTAAACGTAGACGAGGACTTCACAAATTTCGTTAAAAACCGCCTGATGGAAAGAACGCTCGTCGAAGGCGACACAACGCTTGTAATGATGCTTGGACATGCCATACCCTTCACCGTGACAAAAACCCGCCCTCATGGAATAGTGAAAGTTACAACGGAGACTAGGCTTACAATCTTGAATGAACCCGCACCAGAAGGAAAAGGGCTACCGCGAACAACGTACGAGGACATCGGAGGGTTGCACGAGGAAATCCAGAGGGTTAGGGAGATGGTTGAACTTCCTTTGAGGCATCCTGAATTGTTCCAGAGGCTTGGAATAGAGCCTCCAAAAGGCGTACTGCTCCATGGTCCTCCCGGATGTGGCAAAACTCTTTTAGCTAGGGCTGTTGCTAACGAATCGGAAGCTAACTTCTTCTCGATAAACGGGCCTGAAATAATGAGCAAGTTTTATGGGGAGTCTGAGGCTCGCCTCAGAGAAATCTTCCAACAAGCTCAACAGAATGCTCCAAGCATAATATTTATTGACGAGTTAGATGCAATAGCGCCTAAAAGAGAGGAAGTCACAGGCGAAGTTGAAAGACGTGTCGTCGCCCAACTGTTAGCTTTGATGGATGGCTTGTCCGGCAGAGGAAACGTTATAGTCATCGGCGCCACCAACAGGCCGGGCGCCCTCGACCCTGCTCTGCGTAGACCCGGCAGATTTGACAGAGAAATCGAGATAGGGGTTCCAGACAAGCAGGGAAGATATGAAATTCTTCAAATTCACACGCGCGGTATGCCGTTGGCTGAAGATGTTGACTTGAAGAAGCTTGCTGAAATTACTCACGGATATACTGGTGCGGACTTGGCGGCGCTTTGCAGAGAAACAGCGATGAAAGCTTTGAGGCGATATTTACCGCAGATAAATCTAGAGGAGGAACGTATACCGCCAAGCGTTTTGGAGAAGATGGAGGTGAAGATGGAGGACTTTATGAACGCCTACAAGGAAGTTACGCCCACAGCAATGCGTGAAGTTTACATCGAAGTGCCCACAGTCCACTGGGATGACATCGGTGGACTTGAAGAAGTTAAGCAAGAACTTAAAGAAGCGGTGGAATGGCCTTTAAAGAATCCGGAAATTTTCAAGAGGATTGGCATAAAACCGCCTAAAGGCATACTCCTTTACGGTCCCCCCGGTTGTGGCAAGACTTTGCTCGCTAGGGCTGTTGCAACAGAAAGCGAGGCTAACTTCATAACGATTAAGGGACCCGAAGTGTTTTCGAAATGGGTTGGCGAGTCTGAGAAGGCTATAAGAGAAGTTTTCAGAAAAGCCAGGATGGCTGCTCCAGCCGTTATATTCTTTGACGAGATTGATTCGCTTGCTCCTCGTCGTGGTTTGGGTTTTGCAGATAGTGGAGTTACAGAGAGGGTGATTAGTCAGCTTCTAACTGAAATGGACGGCATCGTAACCCTTGAAGATATCGTTGTCATTGCGGCAACCAATAGACCAGACATAGTGGACCCAGCCGTGCTTCGCCCTGGACGATTTGACAGACTGATATATGTGCCTGAACCAGATGAGAAGACGCGGCTTCAAATATTCAAAATTTACACCAAGAACATGCCTTTGGCCAAAGACGTAGACTTGGCTAATTTAGCTGCCTTAACCAAGTATTATTCTGGCGCGGACATAGAGGCTCTTTGTAGGGAAGCCGCCATGCACGCTTTAAGGAGAGATGTAAACGCTAAAGAGGTTACCTTGCAAGATTTTCAAGAGGCAATGAAGCAAATTAGGCCGTCAATCACTCCTGACATGGAGAAGTGGTACAAGGGTTTCATGGTTCAGGTTCGGCAAGTGCAGAAACCTGCAACGCCAGTTGCTTAGGAGCATTCGTTATGCCTGTAAAAACATGGAAAACCCGTCCAGCCTATTTTGTTCTCCTAGATATTTTAAGTAAGAAAGGCGCTATGGCAGATGCGGATCTCTTTGATGCTTTGAAGGAGGAGTTTGAGGATTTAGGGTTTAAGGATTTTAACGAGTTGCTAATGCGGTTGGAGGTTAGTGGAAAAATACGGACAATGTCAATGGCTCGCGGGAAAAGACGAGTTGAACTTATAACGTGAACGGCCTCTTTGTCAGCCAGCATGATAGTGTACAGTAAAATGGAAAAATGCGCAGATGTTATAGTTGTTGGCGGCGGCCCATGTGGCTCCTTTGCTGCTTTAAACCTCGCAAAGCTCGGCGTTGAAGAAGTTACGGTTTTTGAAGAACACGGCGAAATTGGGTTTCCATGCCACTGTGCTGGGCATTTAAGTATAAAAGGTCTCAAAAGTTTGGGTTTGTATCCGCTTCCGGAGAAAATTGTTGAAAACGTTTTTTATGGAGCAAATTTTTACTCTCCTTCGGGAAAGAATTTTTCGGTTCGCTTCCCTTTCCCAGTAACTTGTGCAGTTAATCGCATCCTTTTTGATAAGTACATTGCTGATATGGCAGAGGCAGCTGGCGTTCGTTACTGTCTTAATGCGCGTGTTGAATCTTTAATTGTTGAAGATGGTTTCGTTAAGGGGGTAAGCGTTAAACAAAATGGACGTTTTGAACGGAAATACTTGAGCAATGTTGTTGTTGACGCTGAGGGCGTTTCTTCGAGGATTTTAAGGCAAGCTGGTTTGACGGCACTAAACCGCAACATGCTTGTTTATGGTGTACAGACTGAAATTGAAGGCGTTAAAGACGTTGAATCTGACGTTGTTGAAGTCTACCTTGGCAGTGGCTATGCCCCAGGATTTTTCGCTTGGCTCATTCCGAAACATGATGGGACAGCAAAAGTTGGTTTGGCTGCGAAAACTGGAAATCCGAAAAAGCATCTGGAAAGGTTAATATTTAAACACCCGGTAGCTTCAAAAAAACTGCGCACTGCAAAAATTCTTCAAACAACTTTTCATCCCTTAACCCTCGGCGGACCAATCAATAAGGCGTATTCAAATGGCTTTTTGGCTGTTGGCGATGCAGCTTCTCAAGTGAAGCCAACAACTGGGGGCGGGATAATTCTTGGTTTGACATGCGCCAGAATCGGCGCTGAAGTTGTTTATGAAGCTTTGCAAAAGGATGATTTTTCCGCGAATTTTTTGAGCCAGTATCAGAGGCGCTATATGAAGATTTTGGGTTTTGATTTTTATGTCATGTCTAGGGTTAGGCGGTTACTTAATGAACTGTCTGATAAACAATTAGATAGCGCGATTAGCTTCTGCACAAAGTTTCACCTGGAAAAATCCGTAAGAAACTTTGGGGACATAGATTTTCAGGGGCAAACCCTACTAAAAGCTGTGAAGAACCCTCGATTTTTGCTGGCTGCCATGTGCTTCCTTTATCTCTACTTATCTGCAAATCCTTAAAATCTCTAGGGACAACAAATTAGGCGGTTGAGCGGATATGAGCGAGTTTCGCTATAAGCAAGTCATAGTTTTCCGTTCTGATTTAAGGTTGAGTAAGGGTAAAATTGCAGCTCAAGCTGGTCACGCAGCGCTTTCTGCAGCGGAAGAGGCGCGCAAACATTACAGAGGCTGGTGGGAGGCTTGGATGGAAGAGGGACAGTGCAAGATAGCAGTTAAGGTAAAGGGTGAAAATGAACTTCGAGAACTGGAAAAACAAGCAAAGGAACTAGATTTACCGTGTGCGCTAATAGTGGATAGGGGACTTACTGAAATCCCACCCGGGACGGTCACTTGTCTGGGGGTAGGTCCAGCCCCAAGCGAGAAGGTTGATAAAATAACTGGTAGGCTTCCTCTTCTCTAATGGAAAGGTTATGGATTTGCGAGTTCCCAAAATTGAGAAATTTATGGGCATCGAGGTTTATGCCACGCATTCCCCTGGGATTGGCGGAGTAATCCGAGAATTTGCTGAGGATTTTGTTGTGGAGGAGGTGCTTGTCAACGGCACCAAGGCAGAGATAAAACAGCAACATGCCGAAAACCATGTTTTTAAATCCTCTGTTAATGAGCGTTATTTGTTGTGCGTTTTGGTTAAGCGGAACTGGGACACTTTTGAAGCCCTTAAAGTTGTTGCGGGTCAATTAAACGTACGCTTAAGGCAGATACATATTGCCGGAATAAAAGATGCGAAGGCTATTACCGCTCAGCATGTCACAATTGAAGGGGTTTCACCCGAAGATGTTAGAAGGGTTAACGTTAAGGACATTGAAATTCGCCCGGTAGGTTTTTTCCGTCACAAACTTTCCTCATATTATCTTCTCGGGAACAGTTTTAATATTACAATAAGGGCTGTGCGGCACTCAAAATCTACAATACAAAAGCGGATAACAGAAACGATGAGAGAACTCGAAGAGTTGGGGGGTGTTCCAAACTTTTTTGGGCATCAACGTTTCGGTACAACCCGACCAATAACGCATTTGGTTGGCGAAGCTATGGTTAAAGGGAATCTTAAAAGGGCTGTTATGCTTTTTCTTGCAAAACCAAGCTTAAACGAAAATCCAGAATCCAGACAAGCCCGCGAACAATTGTGGAAAAGTCAAGACTTCAAACAGGCTTTGAAAAACTTTCCAAAGCAACTGAGGTTTGAACGTTTAATGCTCAGGCACCTAGCCAAAAAACCAGACGATTTTGTTGGAGCGTTTAAAACTTTGCCAATAAAACTCTGCATGCTTTTTCCACAAGCCTATCAAGCCTATCTCTTCAACAAGTTCCTAAGTAGGAGAATTGTGAATGGGCTTCCGCTGGATAGGGCTGAGGTTGGCGATTATGTTGTGAATGTACAGCTTTCCAGACTGCCACTATTAACCATGTATAAAATGGTGAAGAGTGAAACGCTTGCGGAAGTTAATGAGGCAATTAAAGCCGGAAAAATGCGTTTAGCCCTCCCCCTAATAGGTTTTAGACAGAAACCTTCGCGAGGCGCTCAGGGAGAAATTGAGAAACAAATCCTAGAAGAGGAAGGCATTTCGCCGGAAAGCTTCAAAATCCGTTTTATGCCGGAAATAAGCTCGAGAGGAGAACTGCGAACAGCCCTAACCCAACTAGTTAACTTTCAAGTAAACGAGGTTTCCGCCGACTCAGCCAACCCGCACAAAAACAAAACAAAACTAAGCTTCATGCTACATCGAGGTTCATATGCAACCATACTCCTAAGAGAAATAATAAAACCGCGCAACCCAGTAAAAACAGGATTCTGATGAAGTTCTTATTCACGTAGGGATTCTTTGGTTTAAGGTTTTTGCCTAGCTGTTCTGGTTTTCAATGAAAACATGGAGAGAGGAGACAGGTAAAATGGTGAAAAAGGCTACAGTGTTTTTTCGGCGTTTTCTATTAGCTTCTCCTTTTTATCCGTTGGTAATGTCACGTTGGCAGCGTATTGGTGCCCATCAGCCATGCCAAATCCGCTGGACGCTTTTTCCAGTAGGTTTACGGCTCCGGGCAATTCTCCCTTGTCAATTAGAGGCTGCATGGTTTTTGGCACGCGAACCGAAGCCTTAACAAACCTTTCTTTTAACTTGCCCCAGCCTGGGATTTCCGAGGGGACATTTACAAAGCCAAAAATGTATTTGTTAGGTTTTATCAATCGTGTTTGATAAGCTAGGAAAGAGCAGAATTGCCCAATAACTTTTGTTCCCATCCCCTCATACATGTTTCCAGCGTCAAACCATTGGATGTGCGCTGTTTCCTTCAGTCCTTCACGGTAAAGCCTAGCCAAAACACGGCGGTTAGCATCCTTACGCCTAGCCTCTAATTCTGACACCTTCTTTTCCGTATCTGCACTTACTCCGTTTAAGCAAGCGTCTATGCCCATTTCCGGTCCCCCTTCATAATAACCCACTGCACCTAGAATCTGAAGCTTAGAAAATAAGGAATCTACGCGAGTTTTTAACTTCACTATTTCGAAGTTTTTTCCCTTCTGTTGGATAACGCGGTTTTTTATGGCTTCTTCCAGCACCACCTTATTCAATCCAGAAAAGCCTTCTGGGATTTCGCAGCTTCCTACCAAAGCCAAATAGCTCAAGTCGGAGTTATTTTCGTTCAATGCCTTTGCGAACATGTAGCAGCATGTTGCTCCAGAAAAGTCAGTTTCGCCTTTGAAGCCGTAATGTTCGAGGTTTAGGTCGAAAACTTTGGGGTCTTTGGATGGTTTTGGGTCGTGGTGGTCCAATATAATGGTCAAGTTTCTGCCGTTGTTTAGTTCGGATATTAAGTCTGCGTGTGAGGAGCCGATGTCTGTATAAAATATTGTCTGTCCAGCTCTTGAGTGCAATTCGGCGATTACTTCGGTGTAAACCTTTTCGAGGCAGAAGGTTCTAACTTTTATTCCTTCCCGCTCCAGCATCTTTTTCGTTATTGCAGCTGAGCATAAACCGTCAGCGTCATCATGATGAACTACGATGGCTTCTTTTGGGCTTTCAGCCTTTAGCCTCACAATGGCTTTACCTACTTTGTTTTTGAAATCTTCCAGTTGCATGAAACTCCTCCTTTCAACTTATGATTTTAAGCAAGTCTGAACGGGTTATTATGCCAACGATTTCTTTCCCCCTCGTGACTAACACGCCTTGATGTTTCTCTAGGAGGGAGCGAACCGCTTCTATGCTTGTTTCTTCTTGTACTGTTGGCAGGGGCGGGTCCATTAGGTTTTTTGCTTTTTCGCCAGCTAGATTTGAACGCAAGTTCCTGATGATGGTTTCCTCAGTTATTGTTCCAACCACGCGTTTTCCGCTTATCACTGGAACCTGTGAAATTGCATGGCGCACCATAACCTCGCTTATTTTGAGTATAGTATCGCTGGGTCTTGCAAAAAGAACGCCTTTGGTCATTATATCTTTGCATTTTTTCTGTCTCTTCTTGGTTAAAACCTCCAATATTTTGTTAACTGTTGACAGTCGAGGGTCAACTTTCCCCTGTTCCACCTTCGCGATGTGAGCTTGCGAAACGCCGATTAAATCCGCTAGTTTTTTCTGGGTTAATCCAGCTTCCATCCTCAGCTTTTTAAGCCAAACTCCCGTTATCTGTTCCAAAAATAACCACCAGTTATTTTCATATACAAATTGATACAGTAAAATATATATTTATTGCCGTGCATAAACCTTAAACTTTGCAGAGGAAAACCGATGCGGAACATAATAGTTGAAGACTTGAAGCAGACGCCATTAGAAAAGCAGCGAATCGAAATCGTCGAGAGAAAAGGCTTAGGACATCCAGACTACATCTGCGACGCGGTCATGGACAGCATCTCCGTGCGCCTAAGCAAAGAATACCTAGACAAAGCAGGAACAATACTGCACCACAACCTAGACAAGTCACTTCTGGTGGCGGGCGAAGCTGAACCAAAATTTGGAGGCGGCGCAGTAAAACAGCCAATGCTTTTTGTTTTCGGCGACAGGGCGACAACAGAATTTGAAGGAATAAAAATAGACATTAACGAAATAGCCATAAACACAGCAAAGGAATGGTTTAGGAAAAACATGCGTTTCATCGATCCAGAAAGGCATGTAAAATATCAAGTGGAGCTGAAACCTGGTTCTGTGGGCCTTATGGACATATTCAAGAGAAAAGGGAAGGTTCTCGGCGCCAACGACACCTCGGCTGCTGTGGGCTACGCGCCGATGACAAGAACAGAAAAGATAGTTTTGGAACTTGAAAGGTTCCTCAACTCCAAGGAGTTTAAGAATCGTTTCCCCGAGTCTGGCGAAGACATAAAAGTAATGGGGTTCAGAAGCAACAATAACCTAAAATTGACAGTTGCGATGGCGTTCGTTGACCGTTTCATCAACAGCGAAGAGGACTATTTTGAAAAAAAGGCGAAAATTCAAGAGGAAATCCAAAAATTTGTCTCGTCCAACACAGACTTCGAAAAAATCGACATACAGCTAAACACTCTTGACGCGCCCGGAAGAGGTTTAGGCGGTCTTTACCTAACAGTTTTGGGTACAAGCGCAGACAGCGGCGACTCCGGGCAAGTAGGTCGAGGGAACCGTGTAAACGGTCTAATATCATTAAACAGACCCTTCTGTTCCGAAGCTGCAGCGGGTAAAAACCCAGTAAGTCACGTGGGGAAGATCTACAACGTTTTAACTTACAAGATAGCCAAGCACGTTTATGATGAGGTGCAGGAGGTTGAGGAAGTTTACATTTGGCTTCTAAGCAAAATTGGCAGCCCGATAGATCAGCCGGCTGTGGCTGCAGCCCAAGTCGTGATGCGGGGTGACAACTCTTTAGAAAAGGTTAGACGCAAAATAGGCGAGGTTTTGGATTACGAGCTGGAGAACATAGAGAGTTTTTGCATGGAGTTAGCTCAAGGAAAGGTTCAGACATACTAAAGACATACATAAATGGGCTAATTATTCTACTCGTAAAGAAAGGTGAAGCCCAAAATGTCTGGAACGGAAGAGAAGCTTCCAATATCAGAATTCTATAAAGTTGTTGATTATGTTACCATTTTTAAAAGCGAAAAATGGTGGGAGGCAATAGTCATTTTCGAATCTTTTGGAAGGCGGTCAATAGGTTTGTATCTTTGGCAGAAAAGGAATGGCTCTTGGAAAAGGAAGCATAAGTTCAACATTAGAAATCTTGAAGAATGGAATAAGCTTAAGAACGCAATAGAACAACTTACCCCTAAACTTTTGTCAAAGTAGTCTCTCTTTCCATATTTTAAATTCTTATTCAAAATTAGAATCCAAAATTGAATAATCTTATTAATTCACTCCCACAACAAACACAAGAAGGTGGAGCGCATGGCAGTCGAGCAAGAAGATCAGGAAAATGTTCAACTTAAAGAGGAAGATGAAGAAAACGTCCACTATGAGGAGGGCGAACAAGCAACCGCAGCGGAAATTGAAGAGCAAGAGCCGGCAAAAGTAATCGATTTGAGACGGAACAATCAATGGGCAGACAGAAGCAGCTTTGTCCATGGACTTTCCGTTGGGCTTGGGATTGGGTGCTTAGCCACTTTCGTCATAATTTGGATAGCCGTATTTTTCACTCCGCAGCTGCCGTCTTCAGTGACGTATGAAAGTATGCTATCAGTATTCATATACCCGATGGTCTACTTGCTAGCAGTAGGTCTAATCGCGTTAACAGCTGGAATAGTTAGGGAATACTACGTCGCAAAAAATAAAATGTAGACGCCAAGTCTTCTTCCAAACAGTTTTAATAATCGCTGCTAAAGCTATAATTGTGAAACTATGCCCTACATGTTCAAGAAACATCTAGAAAAAGTTGTAGGCGAAAAGGCTCCCGGGCCACCTCCCGCATTCTCCGTTTTTCACATTTTGCGTGCACTCGAACTCATAGCGCAAAAGTCCACCGGGCGCGGAAAGCTTGCTGATAGCTTAAAGGTGGGGGAGGGAACTGTCCGCACAATAATTGGTAGATTGAAAGATGCTGGCTTGGTTGCAACTTTAAAGGCTGGATGTACCCTTACAGATAAAGGTCTAAAGTTATTTAGGGAGTACCGGTCTGTTTTCAAGAAAAAAATTGAAATTAGAAAAAACGAGCTAACAATCGCGAAACACAGTTTTGCGGTCTTAATCAAAAATTGTGGGCATAAAATAAAGTCAGGTGTGGAACAGCGAGACACAGCCATAATGGCTGGCGCGAAAGGTGCCACAACAATACTGTTTAAGAAAGGCCGTTTAATAATTCCAACTGTGAGCGACGATGTAGCCAAAGATTTTCCTGAAGCAGCAAGTCAAATAATGACTTCTATGAACCCGGAGGAAGATGATGTAATTATAGTATCCAGTGCCGATTCTCTGGAAAAAGCTGAATATGGAGCCTTGGCAGCGGCATGGATGCTGCTTGATGATTGTTAAAAACAGAAGATTTAATAAGAAATACGCGCGTTTTTGGGCGGAGGCAAGGATATTCTTCATTAGTACGTGTATTTTTCTCCGCTGGTTAAAATGCGTTCTAAAGCCATGTTAAAGTTAATCATTCCCTCGTTCGTCTTTGCTGAAACTGGAACTAACAAAAATCTCAAACCTAACTGGTAAACTGCGCGCATCATGTTCCTACTAAGCAAGCGTTTTGTTCCCTCAAGTTTTTGTTCAATTGCAAACTCTAAGGCTTTCGGGTTGGCTGACCATTCCACAATTTTATCCACCTCTTCTTTTGGGAGCAAATCGCATTTTGATAACAGGTGCATTTGAGGTAGAAAGAAGCGGTTGTAGACAGCAGCGGACAAGAAAAGGTTTGAAACGTAGTTCAGCGGGTTAACTGAAAAAACCGCATCAAACAAGTAAACTATGACTTTAGGCTCTCTTGTTAATTCGCTGGCAATGTAGGGTCCAGCAGCCCGAAAAGCAAACAATTCCATCTGCCCCGGCGTATCCACCAAAACAATATCTGACCTCAAATCTTCAATATCATCAGAAATTTTTTCAATTTCGTCCGCAACCAAATCGGCAGCCATTATCAAGGCGCCATTTGGACCTAAACCATACCTTTCCATCAAATCAGCGACATCGACGTAGTCACGAACATCTACATCTGGCGAGTATGGAAGCGTCAAGGCTCCTGGATCAAGGTTAACAATTGCAACATCTTGCTTATTCATTCTAAGCCATTCCCCGAAGGCTGCTGTTAGCAGAGATTTTCCGGAGCCGGCTGTTCCTATTATAAAGACTATAAACATTTCAGTATCCCTTTTTTATGAGGATGGTGTGGTGTTAGGTATCAGTATTTTGCCCTAACTAAAACTTATCGTTATGAAGGGGTTTCTGGGGTTTGCGGCGCTGTGGTTCAAACGTGCTTTGCCTGGTTTGTCTTGTCGTTAAATAGACGGCCAAACCGATGCAGGCTAAAGCAACAGAGACTGTTAATAATAAAATGAAGAATGTGGACACTATTGTTAGGGTCTGAATTGGGCTGTCTGCTCCAAGGTAATCTTCATTTCCGGACCAGCTTGCTCGAACGTAGCATATGCCTGCTGCATTTGCAGTCCAAATGTATGTGAACCTTCCGTTGGAATCTGTTGTTGCTGTTCCCAACGCAATCCATGGTGAATTGTTGATTCTGCCGTAAATTGTGATGTTTTCGTTTTGAAGTGCTGGCGAAAGCTGTCCAGAAAATGTCACCGACGAGCCTTGAAAAACGAACGTTGCTGAAACAGTCAGCGAAATTGTTGATGGCTCAACGTTTTCGTAGGTTGCTGAAACTTGTCCTGGCGCTTGTTGTTCACAGTTCTCTAGGGTGATTACTTGCACTGGGACAGCTTTTAGGTCATCTGGCATCTCGCCAACCCTCCAACCATTTTGAAGGTCTCCGCCTGTGCATTCAGCCACATAATACCTAACGTGATTATATGTTACGAAATAGGCTGGTTCACGGGCGTCTTGGGGCACATGGGGAAGGCTGACGCCGACATTCATGTGGGATGCATCTTCATAATATAGTAAGACAACATTGAGACCACCAGCTTTCATGATTGAGGCGGCAATATATGAGAAAAGGTCGCAGTCTCCTTGATTTTCTACGATGGTCTCCACGGGATATTTAGCTGGCGTGGTCTCCGCATAGGGTATTTGATGCACAATCATTAACACGCCATTCGCAAAGTCTTCATCGTCGCTGTATTTTTCTCGGAGGCGGTCGGCTATTGGCTTTAGGGCGTAAGGCGTAACGAACTTTGCAAAGTCGCTTTCTGAACGTATCGTATGGCTTTGTCCACGATAGTAATCATAAAGCGACTGCTGAACTGCGACATTCAGCCTGCAAACAATGGAGCCGCCAGGCTCGTTTAGAAGTTGATATGAAATGCTGTAGTTTTGTGACTGGCAAAATGGAATAAAATAGGAAAATGTAAGCAAAATCGTTATTGCTATGACTGTCGCTGAAAGCTTATGCTTCATTTTCTGGAAATATGCAAAACGCCTAATATGGTTCTTGCGAATTTCTAATCAATAGCAAAAATAACTTTAAATTTTCAAAGATTCCCTTTGTCTGCGATTGAACACGCAAGTGTGAGTGTAACCCGCCTTCTTGGCTAATTTTACCGCTTCTTTGAAATCTCTACCAATGTCTTCCGGTTGGTGTGCGTCTGAACCGAAAACTATGGGAACATTGTGGTTATGTAGTATTTTCAAAAATTGTTCATTTGGGTAAATCTCTTTACATGGTTTTCTTAATCCGCTCGTGTTAATTTCTGTGCAAATGTTTGATTTCGCCATTACTTCGGCAACCTCTACACGCATGTGGGAAAAATCACCTTTCGGTTTAAACCCGAATATTTTAATAAGGTCTGGATGCGCCAAAACATCAAAAAGCCTACTCTCGCACAACTTTTTAACTATGCCAAAGTATTCCTCATAAACTTGGAAAATGTCCCTTTTCGAGTATTCATGAATTTGAGATGGGTGGTCAACAGCCCATTTTCCAATGAAGTGCACAGCCCCAATAACATAATCGAAAGGATGTTTTTGAACGAATTCCCTAATTTTTTCTTCATTGCCGATGATAAAATCTATTTCAACGCCTAATTTGAGTGGCAACTCCGACCTTTCCCTTAAACTGAGGAAATGTCGAAGGTAGGTTGGCATGGACTTTATGGGCATGAATGGCGCGTCTTTAATTTTGTGGAATATGATATGTTCTGAAAAGCCTATTTCGCTAAGCGCTTTTTCCTTTGCTCTTCTTACGTATTCCTCCATTGACCCCTTTGCGTCCGGGGAAGTTTCTGTGTGGATGTGGTAATCTGCAGGCATCTTTTTCACGAGGCTTATTTTTTGGGCACTTTGATTTTTCCGCCGCTTTTCTGCACGAGTTCAGTCAATTGGGCTATAGTTTTTCCGAAGCGTTCCCGTGCAGTTTTAGAATCTTTAGCTGTTGTTGATATGTGAATTTCGATGTGGGGTTTTTTCTCTGCACCTCTGGGGTGCGATTTTATGTAAACGTAGGGGTTAGCGTGCATCGCTTGGTCGATTAAAGGCGCCAGAGCCGACTCCATCATGTTATCCACGTAAATGCTTGTCTCAAAAAATGTGAATCCCTCAGCTTCTTTCTTAAGTAAAGGTGAGATGGACTGTTCAAAAATAGCTTCCATTTCCGAGGGCACCCCTGGCAGCGCTATTAAAAATGTTCCGTTAATGTTTATTTGCACACCGGGGGCTGTTCCCACAGGGTTTGGCAGCGGTTCTGCTCCTTCTGGGAGCGTTGCCATTTTAACTCTTGAGGGCGTAAGTTCAACCTTCTCAATTTTGCCCTCTCTAGCGTACGCCTCATATCTTTCTTTAACCATTGCCAAGGCTTTATTGTTAACTTCCAGTTTGCGATTTAGGGCTTTAGCGATACCTTCTAGTGTTTTGTCGTCGAATGTTGGACCTAGCCCCCCTGTTGTTATTATGAATTTTGGTTTTCTTTGTAAAGCCTCTTTTATGGTGTTGGCGATTTCATTTACGTCGTCGCCGATGACAGTTATTCGTTTTACCATTATTCCTAGGGAGGTGGTGCGTTTAGCCATCCATTGAGCGTTTGTGTTCAGTGTCTTGCCTATTAATAGTTCATTGCCCACGCATATTATCTCCATCTGCTGGCTCATTTTTCTCCCGTTTCCGGGCGCTTTTGCTTTATGGTGTTTTTACGTGTTTGAGTTTTTCGCTTGCCTGCTCTCCGCCTACTCCCCAATTTTCTTTAGGAACTTCGTGGATTAAAACTTCAACTGCTTCGGCGGGTATGCCCATTTCAGTAAAGAGCTTGGTTATGCCCTCTATTACTCTCTTTTTAGCCTCATTTGAAAATCCTTTCCAAACATACACGTGAACAGTTGGCATAAACTAAGGTTTTACATAACGTGATTTAAAGTTTTACTGTTCTTTTTGGGATGATTACTTTTTCTTGCTGAGCCACCACTTCAAGTATTCCTTTTTCCGCTTTTCCTGTTCCTCTTCTCGGTTTTCAAACGATGGTCTCAACTTTTCTCGCAATTCGATTAACTCTTGCTGTGTTACTGAAAGCCCGCAGCTTTTGCAAACATAATGTTTTGTAGCTATAATATACTGCATTTCGCCACCGCATTCTGGGCAATATGGCATTTTAATCATTCAACCTTTGCTTTGAGGATTGAATGCGTGTTGTTGGATAAAAGGGTTTTTAACAAAAGCTAGCGTTAACATGTGTTTATACGCTCAGGTTGCTGCAAATTTCCATTAGTTCACATACAAGGTGAATACAGTCAACGCAATACCACTTATCAAGTTGTAATATGTAAACAGTATAGGCGTTGTTTCTGCAAATGTCGCATTTGTGCCAACGGACGATTAAGTCGTCATTGAAGACTATCTTACGCGTCTTTTTCATCTCCTGTTTTTAGCCGTGAAGAGCACCCCTTTAAAACAGTCGGCGAAATATATCTTTCGGAAGAATTTTGCCGCTGAACTTTTTATGTGATAAAGTTTACAAGTTTCGCCTCCTTGGCGAAATGCAATGCTTTCTCCATCTCTTCTTTAGTGAGTCTTCGGCGCAGTTCCGGGATTTCATAGGCTCGCCACTCCGGTCTATACTGAAACATGACGTTAACTCTTGTTTCTGCACCGAGATTTTCGGCTATCCAGTTTAGAATGGGCTTTGTGCAACATTCCAAGTGGTTTGGCAGAACAAGCACGCGTATTATCAGTTCACCATACTTTTTTGCCACTAAATGATTGCGGGTGCAAACATGCCAGTAATTTGGCGCGTCGGAAATTTTTTCGGCGCATTCACCCGGTCCATACTTGAAATCTAAAAGGTAGACGTCGGCAAATCCGGCTAGAAGCTGTGCTGTTTCTGGGCTGTAGTAGGTGTTTGAGTTCCAGACAACTGGGATGTTTATGTTTACATGTTTGAATGTTTCAAGCCATTGCTGAAGCCACGGTGTTGGTTCTCCACCAACGAGGTTAGCGTTCCTACATCCGCTGTGACGTAAATTTTCAACTTCTTTCGCTAGCTCCTCTGGCGTGTAAATTGTTCCATTTTCTATCCATTGGGAGATTGTCCAGTTTTGGCAGTGTCTGCATCGCATTGTGCATCCCATTGTGAAGATGGTTCCTGAAGGCACAAGTTCTGGTTCTTCGCCCACGTGTTCGAAGATGCTTGAAACAGCGATGTTTAAGCCGCATCTGCAATAGCCCAATTCGCCCTCCAGCCTGTTAACCCCACATCTGCGCGTGCAGAAGTGACAATTGGAGAGAATTCTGTTTGCAATTTCAATCTTCAAGTCCAAATAGGATTTTTCTGTGTTCTCTTTTTCCAGTAATTTTTTGTTTCCAGCGTCAACCTCTCTTTCTGTTCTATAAAATTCCTTTGTTAGGTCTTCGTGTTTTCGCCAAAGTTCTTCTGTCGTGTCTTTTTCGCTGAATTCTGCTGGAAGCGCTTTTGCTATTTTGAACTTGGCTAACTTTTCGTTTTTCATAACTGCGAAGTATCTACCTAGGCTTTTCTGTGCCATTTTATCATTTAATACTGCTATGGCGTCTGAACGGAAAAATCTCCACATATCCCTTCTAATATTATGCATGGAACCGTCGAAATAAAAACATACCCTCTAGGTTTTTGTCGTCACACATTTCCACCCCTAAATTGGACTAGCCACTCTAGATTTTTATCTAGCCACGCTTTCCATTAAAATGGAGACTTCTAGAATAGAGCATACGGATAGGAGTATCCGCTTGCGTGCAGTTTGCCTTTAATCGGGACCTCGTATCCGCATACTGGACAGCGGTTATCTTTTGTCAAGTTCCATCTTGTTATTTCAAAACTGTACCTTTTAATCACCAACTCATTGCAGTTAGGGCAGTAGGTGTTTTCGTACGGGTGTCCCGGCACGTTCCCGATATAAACGTAGTTTAGTCCTGCGTTCTTTGCGGCGGCGTAAGCTTTTTCCAAAGTTTCAATTGGAGTGGAAGGTATCGTCGCCAACTTGTAGTCAGGGTGAAACCGTAAAAGATGGAAGGGTGTGTCCTTCCCCAGCGCGTCTTTTATCCATGCTGCAAGTTCCCCTATTCTTTCAATGGAATCTCCTATTTTCGGAATAACCAAATTAGTTATTTCTATGTGAATATCATTCCTCTTCATTTCCTTCAAGGCTTCATAAATTGGCTCAACAGAAGGAACAGCGGAAAAAGTCTTGTAAAACTCGGGGTCCCCGCCGCCCTTAAAATCTACAGTTGCCGCGTCCAAGTAAGGCGCTATTGTTTTAACAGCTTCTGGCGTCATGTAGCCGTTCGTCACAAAGGTGTTGAAAAATCCAACTTGATGGGCCAACTTAGCTGTGTCATAGGCGTATTCCATGAAAATTGTCGGTTCAGTGTAAGTGTAGCTTATGCCTTGGCAGCCATTGTCTCTTGTTGCCTTTACAACATCTTCTGGCGGAAAGTGCTTGCCCGCAATTTGCTTCTCTTGACTTATCATCCAGTTGTCGCAGAAACGACAGCGAAAGTTGCAGCCGACAGTGGCGATGGACATGACCAATGCTCCAGGATGAAAGTGTGAAAGCGGCTTTTTCGTTATCGGGTCTACGCAGGCAGAGATGGCTTTGGCGTAAACGAGCGAAAAAAGTGTGCCCCCCTCGTTCCTTCTAACTAGGCAGAAGCCAGTTCCACCATCGTTTATGACACATCTTCTTCCACAAAGGTTGCATCTGACTTTTTTGTTTTCCAACTTTTCATAAAGCATAGCTTCATGCAATTTATTCCTACCCCTATGTGAGACTCGTCATTATCAAAAACAGTGTTTAGCACTATTTTAACATTACAACATTAAAATTTAGTCTGCGTTACTCTCCCTTAATTTCGAAAACGAACGGAGGCGCAGAAGTTTTCACATCCAACTTCTTTCCAAGAAGTCCCTCTAAAAGTCCAGCCCAAATTTCAGTCTCGCTAATAAAAGGCGCTTTTATCAGTATGTATTTGTCCTTTAGGTAGAAGTCGCCAAAACCCTGCACTCTTAGGCGTTTAAAAACATCTTGCCAGTTTTCGCGATTTTCAGTTTTTACGTCAAGCGTGGCTTCTATAGAGACTTTTAGGGCTTCACCCATTTTTCTTCCAATTTCGCGCCATTTCTCTTTTGAAATGTTTTGGAGTAGTATGTTGATTAGTTCTATGTTTAGGAAGGCTATGCGGCTTATGCCACAATAATATTCTCCTGGAAAGCGCCAATCATAAATCATCATACTTCTGTATACATCGAGCATTTTAGAAATTAGAGGTTTAATGCCCGGTTCCTTTCCTTCGCGAATTAGGGAGTCGATGAATTCTCTCTCTTCCTTTTCAAGTATTATTGTTGTTCTTTTGGCTGTTTCCTCATCCTTCTTGATGATTTCTTCGAGTTTTTTCTCTTTTTCCTTCTGCATAACTAATATATCTCGTTGCATATCTTATATGCTTTATGAATCTGTACAAATGTAATCTCTTACACTCTAGGAAACTCCGTCTTTTCACTGGAACTTTAGCTCAAAGCTTATTGGGACAGCTTCTCCCCATGACTGCCTTAACGGACAGATTTTCTGAGCCATTTCAAAACAGCGGTTTACCTTCCTCCGCTCCCGCTCATTATCCTTATCCAACCCAACCTCAATAACAAAATGTATATTGGTGAAGATCAGCTTCTCCAAACCCTCAACATTCATCTTCACAATAGCCTTTGTTTCAGCATTCTTAAGGGCTAGATTGGAGTTTCTCGCAATCAAAATGAATAGCGTGTTCATGCACGACGCCAAAGACGCGGCGAAAACTTCCTCTGGAACAATGTATCCCTTTTTTCCGCCGAACTCTGGTGGGGGACTCACAGTTGCGATGTGCTTACCTTTAACCGTCAAGTCGGACTCTGTCTCGCCTTTCCACTTGGCGCTTCCTTCAAACGTAAACGCTGGCATATAACATAGTTACTTCTCGTTTTCATTTAAGCCTTTTCGGTTTGTCACTCTGCAGTTTCTGAAACTAACAAAGAAGGAAGCCGCTTGCTATGCCTTCCGATGCTGAGCTTTAGAAAGAACATCATTTTTCTGTAGACTTACTCCATTCTGGCGTACGCGCATCTGGAACAGAATCGTTTGCTGGGATGTAAGGTTTTATGTCTATTATCGGTGACCCTTCCAAAGCGTCAAGCCCGCTAACAGTTAGGACACACCCTTCAACTTTCAACAGCCTTGTAACGCATAAGCCTATAGGGTTCGGGCGGGACGGACTTCTACAAGCAAAGACTCCTACTTCCACATTCACCTTATGTCTCCTGGGGAAAACAAGCAGAGTTCGTCTTTCCTCTTCATTATCTCGCAAATGAATCCAATAAAGAATAATTAAATGTGAAAAATCTCCAATGCCTTTCAAGCCAGAGCAGTATTCTGGGAAAATGCGCACTACAGCCTCTTGCTCTCCTGCTTTTTCAACAACTCCTATGAAACGAAGCCTACCGTTTGTGCCCATGTTTCTTCTCGTCCTCGCCTTCCCGACTCTTCAAGTAAGCCTCAACTTTTTCAACGATTTCCATGAATGCCTTTGAAGCTGGAGAATTTGGGTCTTCAACTATGAAAGGGATTCCCTTGTCTGAGGCTTGGCTTATTTTTTGGTCTATCGGTATACTGCCAAGAAACGGAATGCTCAACTCATCCGCCATGCGCTTTCCGCCTCCAGACTGGAATATGTCGATTTTTGCGCCGCATCTGGGGCAGAGGAACCCGCTCATGTTTTCTACAACGCCAATAATGGGCATTCCAAGCCTCTTTGCGAAGGTTGCAGCCTTCTTAACGACAACTTGCGAAACCTCAGAAGGAATCGTAACAATTATGACACCGTCCATTTCTGGCAAGAGCTGAGCAATGCTCAAGGGCTCATCTCCAGTTCCAGGAGGCAAATCAATGAATAATATGTCCAGTTCTCCCCAAACAATGTCTGATAGGAACTGGCGTATCGCGGTTATTTTTAGTGGTCCACGCCAAATAATCGGCGCATCTTCATCCGGCAACAAAAAGTCCATAGAAACGACTCTTATTCCAAGTGACCCAAAAACTGGAAAAACGCCAGGTGGTCCAATTTGAAGTCTTTGGCCTGTTAACCCCAGAATTTTTGGTATGCTTGGTCCGTGGATGTCTGCGTCTAAAATTCCTACGCTGTTTGTGTGTCCGTGCATGGCGAAGGCTACGGCGAGGTTTGCGGTGATTGTGCTTTTTCCAACACCGCCTTTTCCGCTTATCACGGCTACTTTGTGTTTGATTTTGCCCATCCTAGACTTCAACTTCTCGAATTCCTCAAACATCTGTTTCCTTCTTTCCTCAACTGCCTTCACATTTTCTTCTTTGCTCATGGCAACACCAGAACTAATGCTTAATGTCTTGTAGGTTGAAATGGTGAACAACACTAAATAGTTTTTGTAATCTCAAACAGTTGCTTATTGGAAATGCAGATTTGTGATTCAGTTTTTGAATTCATAAGTGTTTTAATGTTTTCAAGTTAAGCTATTAGGTGCAGGGTGAAGTTGCATGAACGAGCAAATCCTTCAAGCTTGCAAAGAATTAATTGACGACGCCAAAATTGGCTGTGCCGACCTTGTTTTTAAGGAAATCTGCCTTGAAATCCTATCGAGAGCTCGTAACGTCTTAACTGAAAGACAGTTCAGACAGCTAGTTTCTTATGCCGCTGAAAAAATGAGAGAAAGGATTCCCTTCGAGTTTGAGCGAGAAATCGCCTTAAACCGTTAAAGAAATGGGCACCCACTGTAGAATTTGAGCAGCGTCTAAGCTGCCGACACCCTGAAGCCGCCGATTAAGGGCAGCTTCACCCTGCTTATGTTTTTCTGGTTTCAACCAAGCTTATACCCTATTTTCCGCAGAAACTCCTTTCTTGCCTTAATATCCTCTTCTTTCTCTATGCCTTTGCTTTTTAAGCCGTCAATGACGCCGATTATGCCTCTACCATGCGTCGTTTCTGCAATAACAACTTCTAGTGGATTTGCTGTCGCAGCGTAAACTGTGCAGACTTCCGGCACTTTTTTAATCTTGTCTAGAACGTTTATTGGATAGGCGTTTTTTATGAAAATTATGAAACTGTGACCGCACGAGATTTCGAGGGCTTTTTCAGCTGCTAGACGCCTTAACTCTTCATCGTTTCCCTCGTGCCTAACCAAACATGGACCGGAGCTTTCGCAGAAACCTATGCCAAACTTTATGTTTGGGACGGCGTTAACTAGGGCTTCGTAAAGGTCTTCAACTGTCTTAATGAAATGCGCCATGCCCAAAATCACGTTGCAGTCTTTTGGCACATCAATTTTGACGGTTTTCAGCTCCAATACGACCCCTTCTACCTCTAGGTTTTTGTTGTAGAAATGTAGTGCGCGCTTAGGATTTAAATCCTATTTTCATGGCGAAAACTATTGTACCTAACGCTACTATGATTGAAGATAGGTAGAACGCGTTAATGCATGCTACGTGTTTTGGCATTCCAAGAACATTAATTTGAAAATCTGCAAATGGTCCGCCGATAAGCATTCCTGCTGGTCCCCAGCTTAATGCCATGACCGTGTTATATCGGCTCAGTAGACGTCCCCTTTTATGTTCTGCAATCAGGTCTCCGGCGAGGGCGAAACCAACTGTTTGGATAATCCAGAATGATGCCCCGTTGAGTCCGTAAGCCAACGCCATTAGCGGGACGTTTTTGGCGAAGCCGTAAGATATCGGCGTAAATATGGCTAGTACTAACCCTAATAATATGACTTTGCTTTTTCCAATTTTGTCAGCTAACCCTCCGGAACTTATGCTTGCAACCATTCCGCCAACGGTCCAAGAGGCAAGTATAATGCTCATCTCGTGGCTTTCTGCGCCTAAGCCTTCTGGGAGTTCTAGAAATAGGAGGAAAATCTGGTTGATTGATGATGCACCTAAAACTATTATTATGAGGGCTGTTAAAAACCACTTGTAGGTTTTCTCGTTTTCGATGTAGACTTTTGCCTCAAGGTTTTCATTTTTCTCGATTACTATGCTATTTAGGGTTTTTGTTTTTTCCCGTCTTGAGACTAAGGTCATTACTATTGTGCCGATGAAAAGCAAAATTGTCACTATGTAAAATATTGTTCCATTTCTGAAACCTTCTCCATCGAAATATAAGTATCCAGCGAATAATATGCCAACCATTCTGCCAAGCGAAGCGATGAAATTCAATGCTCCTATTATTTTCCCACGCATTTCTGCGGCTGTAACGTCTGTTAGCAGCGCTGCCCATCCAACATCCGACATGGACCAAAAGAATTCTAGGATGGATAATCCGAGAATTATTGTTAAGCCAGCGGCGAAGTTGTTTTCAACGTCAAGAAAAGACTTGTGAATCAGAAAGACTGCCATGTAGGCAAATCCCGCTATGGTTTCGCCTGCAATTACGAGTTTCGCCCTCACCCTGTAACGGTCGCTTATTTTTCCCCAAAGCAGATTTTGACCTAAGGCTGAAGCAAACATGTTAAGTGTTCCAAGCGCCGCCGTTGACGTGACAGTTCCCATCAACATGTAAAGGTAGTTTATCATGAAAGTGTAGAATACTCCCCTTCTAACAAAAGTTAGAAACTGAAAAAGGCTTAGATTAAAGAACACGCTTCTTAAACTTGTAGACTCTGGCGGCACAGCAACACCCCTTTTTCCACAGATATCCCTTTGATTTACCTAGCACCCACGTGGACTAGGCGTTTATTGCGACCTTAAAAGGTGATAAAACACTTATATTAGGAAGTTGCCCTTAATTCCGAAACGTCTAAATGTTATAAAGCATGTTTCCATTTCCATAAAATTCATGGGCCGGTAGTTCAGTTTGGTATGAACGCCTGACTTGCACTCAGGAGGTCGGGGGTTCAAATCCCCCCCGGTCCACCACTTCTTCTTTGGGTGCGGTTTAGAAGCTTTTGGGGGATATTTGATATCTTTGAAAGTGGTAAAAGTTAATTTGAACAAGCGCGTAGGTAATTAGGTGGCAAGTCGATGTCGATAAAATATGTTGAAGCTTCAGACGTGAAAAGGCAAGTCGATGAAATTGCAGCGCACTTGGATTTCTTCCACATACCGCCACAATTCGTCTTCTGTGTGAGAAGCAGAGGTTCAAAATCCAAACGTACAATTGCCCGCATCCACGGTTTAGGTAAGATATGGCAGGAAACGCTTAACCTTCCGCCATCCTACATTATTGAGGTCATTTCTGAACGCTACGACAAGTTATCAGAGGAAGAGAAGGAGAAAACCCTAATCCACGAGCTTCTTCATATCCCGCACGGGTTTTCTGGAGGCTTCCGACCGCATAAGGGCTACGTCAGCCGCGAGAGAGTGGAACAGCTCTACAGAAAACTAAAGCAAAACAGAGCTGGGAAAATTAATGGTGGAAATTTTAAATAGCCATCAGTAAGGATGTTGAATGCTCTTCTTTTGCAAAAGTTTAATGTGTGTTTAAAGCAGAAGAGCGAAGAATATGTGGGTGTATGGAAGTGGATAGCAAATGATGTCTCAGATACCGATAAAAATTGAGAAGGTTGAAGAGAAGCTTTTAGACCGCGAAATATTAAGAGTGGCAATAATCGCCGAGTTGGACGCCGTAAGCCTCTACGAACAATTGGCAGCGGTGGCAAGCAACAAAAACATAAAGAAAGTTCTGTTAGAAGTGGCTAAAGAAGAGAAGACGCATGTTGGCGAGTTTCAAGCATTGCTGTTGAAGGAAGATGCGGAGCAAGTCAAAGAACTGGAAAAGGGCAAAAAAGAAGTCGAGGAACTAACGAAATAAAAGAAAAACTACTCCCTTTTTCTTTTTATTTTAAACATTAAAATGTTGGGCATGGTGGAAAAGCGCATGCAGAGTAAGAACAACAGTGGCTACATTTAAACACGTTCGTGCCCAGTTATGATTCTGGAGGCAGCATATGCGAACTTCAATTATCTACAATACTCTGAAGGGTAGGCGAAGCGTCCGCAAATATTTAGAAGAGAATGTTCCCGGAACAGTCCTTCGGCGTGTTTTAGATGCTGCTAGGTGGGCGCCTTCCGCACATAACGCGCAGCCTTGGCGTTTCATATTGATTTGCGACTCGAAAGTTAAGAGGAGACTGGCTGAGGCTATGGCGCTGGAATGGGAAAAAGACCTGCGTGAAGATAAAGTTCCAAGGGAAGAGCGCGAAAAACTTGTTAGCTCTTCTGTTGAAGCATTCGCTGGCGCTCCAGCCCTGATTGTTGCATGTTTAACTATGGAAGAGATGCATAAGTACCCAGATAAAAAACGGCGAGAAGCCGAACATTTAATGGGCGTCCAAAGTGTTGCAGCCGCAATCCAAAACTTGCTTATAGCAGCTTACGCTGAGGGCTTGGGCGCATGCTGGTTCTGTGCTCCGTTGTTCTGCCAAGAAACCGTTAAAGAAATTTTAGATTTGCCAAAACAATTCGAACCACAAGCGCTAATAACCATCGGATATCCAGCAGAAAAACCTAAGGCTCCCCCGAGAAAGCCATTAAAAACGGTTCTTTACAAAAGTTATTGAAGGGATGAAATGATAACTGCTTTAGCTGGTGGCGTTGGGGCAGCACGTTTCCTTCAAGGGCTTGTAAAGCTCGTCCCAGAAGAGAACCTAACAATAATTGTTAACACCGGAGACGACATTGAACTGTATGGTTTACATATTTCCCCCGACATCGACATCGTAATGTACACGCTGTCCGGAATCGTTGACGAAGAAAAGGGCTGGGGCGTAAAAGACGACACGTTTCACTGCTTAGAAACACTCCAAAAATACGGGAGTGAAACATGGTTCAAGCTAGGCGACAGAGACCTAGCCACCCACATACACCGGACATGCCTCCTAAGAAAAGGCTACAAACTCTCCGAAGTCACAGCCAAACTTTGCCAAGCCTTTGGATTAAAGGTGAGGCTTATTCCAATGACAGACGAGAAATTCGCTACTTTCATCGTAACAGACAAGGGAAAAATGCACTTCCAAGAATACCTCGTTAAAAGAGGAGCCCAAGACAAAGTAATCAATGTTGAGTTTGAAGGCGCCGAAAAGGCGAAACCAGCACCTGGCGTCGTAGACTCCATTTTGAACTCTGAAGCTATAATTATATGCCCAAGCAACCCCATCGTCAGCATAGGCACCATCCTGTCCGTTAAAGGCGTACGCAAAGCCCTACGAGAAACGAAAGCTGAAATTATTGCAATAAGTCCCATCGTAGGCGGTTCTCCAATCAAAGGACCCGCCGACAAGCTAATGAGTGGCTTAGGGTTGGAGGTTTCAGCTTATGGGGTTGCAGCCTTCTACAAGGACTTCCTAGACGCCTTCGTAATAGACAACATTGACAGCGCGCAAAAACCAAGAATAGAAGCACTAGGATTAAAGGTGGCGGTGACGAATACTATTATGAAGACGTTACAGGATAAGGTTGAGTTAGCCAGAGTGGTTTTAAACATAACAAGAAAATAAATTTGCGGTTATTTACTTGGAATAAACCAAAATAGATAAAAATGTGGAGATTAAAAGAGAGACATTAAACTTCGAGGAAACTGGCATGCCATCAGAAATCTTTGATGTCGACAAATTTATCGAAATGAGCGGACGTGCAGAATACTGCATTGTTAAAAGGGCAAAGGATGTCGTTAAACTGAAGCTTCGCACATCAAAAAGGCTTGTCACGCTAAAAGTGGAGCCGACAAAAGCGGAAGAAATCCTCAAAAAGCTTCAGTGCGAAATCCGCGAAATATAAACATAATTCTCTTTACAGCGCCTTGCTTGTTTCTCTCTTCTTCCTCGAAAGCTTAGTTAAAAGGTTCCACGCATTCGCTTCCTCTTCCACAGCTCTAACATTAAGAATCCCTGCTTTTTCTGCTTTCGAAAACAGCTCTTCGCCATTCTCCGTGCGGATAATTGTGAATGTCCATTTATCCAGCCCTAGCCCTCCTGCAGATATGTCGGCGAGTTCTGAGCTGAAGTCGTCGCAGAACCTGCAACTTCCACGGGCGTACTGTTTAACTTCTGCGAGTGGAATTGCGTGAACGCCTTTTTCTGTTGTGACAAGCATTTTCCCTTTAATGTTCATCTTCTTTATGCCATTTAGGTTTATGCCGAGCTTCTCTTGAATGTGCTTCTGCATGAGACCCTCATAATAGAAACATTCTGAACACATAAGCCCTATCAAAAATCTTACGGGCGCCGTGTACCTTTTCAGCCCAGCCACCTGCATTTTTCTGACGGCGTGAATCTGGCATGGTGTGCCAACAAATGCAAGGTTTGATTTTTTCTGTTTAACTCCTTCGGCTAGGGCTTGGATGTTCGGCGAGTAGGAATATTTTGTTCCAGCGCTCTTCAAAATGTCTTCGCGTGTTAGGGCCAATGTTGGAACTGGATTGAACGGCTTTTCTTGGCTTAAACCAGAAACAACTGCGCCGTCTATGAGTCCACTTTCTAGAGCAAACAATAATAGCGCTGTTACGACGCCACCATCTTGGCAAACCTTCAATATGTTGCTGTCCTTCGCTTGGGCCACGACAAGTTTGCGGTAAACCCCAAAGTCTTCATCTGCTTTCCTCTCCCTTCCAAAAACAAAGTTCTCCACCTTAGACCACGCCCAATCATAGCTGGGACATGCCTGCGCGCAGATTCCGCAGATTTTACATTCCCTAACCAAATTTGGCTCTCCACCAACGTATTCAAGGCAGTTAAAGGGGCAAACAACAACACATGTGCTGCAACCGACACATTTCCCAGCGTTAACAACGTTTTTTCCAAGCGACTCTTCGAAACTCACTTTTGGAGCGCTCATCGGTAACACGCTTCATACAGACATAACCAACATTCAAGTTTAAAGTTTTTGTAAAAAGGCTACCAAAATGGTGAAAGCTGAATTTAAATAGTTGCAAGTGTCAGTTAAACAGCGGAACCTTTCCATGAACATCATTCAGGTAATAGGAATTGAAGGCTTACCAATTATAAAGGCTGGAGACGACCTAGCAGAACTAATCTGCAAGGCTGCTGAAAAACAGGGAACTCCGATCCGAAATGGAGACATAATCGTGGTAACACATGTTATTGTTTCACGTGCGGAAGGAAACGTTGTAAACCTTGATGATGTCGAGCCATCCGAGTTTGCAAAAAACGTAGCTAAGCTATATGAAAAAGACCCAGCCCTAGTTGAAGTTGTTCTCCGCGAATCCAAGAACATCAAACGCATGGGCGACGGCAAAATAATAACAGAAACAAAACATGGATTCGTCTGTGCAAACTCCGGGGTCGACAAGTCCAACGTTCCAGGAGAGCGCCTTGTCGCCTTGCTGCCAGACAACCCAGATCTTTCAGCTCAAAAAATTAGACTGGAGATAAAGCGACTGACAGGCTGCGATGTTGCAGTCATAATTTCCGACACTCACGGTCGCCCGTTGAGGGAGGGCGAAATTAATGTGGCAGTTGGCGTAGCGGGAATAAAGCCCATCAGAGATCGGAGAGGCGAAAAAGACTTGTTTGGATATGTATTGCAAGTGAAGCAAACGGCGGTCGCTGACGAACTTGCTTCTGCAGCAGAGTTAGTCATAGGACAAGCGGATGAAGGCATACCAGCAGCCATAATCCGAGGGTACAAATATCCAAAATCTGAAAGTGCAAAAGCAACAGAGTTGATAAGACCTGAACAAAAAGACCTGTTCCTCTAAAGTAAAGTTACGCGAGTGAGGCGATTCAAAAGCCTTGCTGAAAGAAGTTGACAGCGTAGAAATACTGAGCCTAGTAGACAATTCTATCGACCTTTTGTCCTCTGTCAATAGGGAAGAGGTTAAGCCACTGCGGAGTTGGGTAAGAGAACGCATGGGCGAGGAGTGGGTTAAAAAGCACTTTCGTTATCCCATCGCAGAACACGGTTTTTCCGTGCTAATTCGCGTTTTCGCTGGAAAGAACTCTCCTAGCGTTTTGTTTGACACTGGCTTAAGCGCGAAGGGAGTGGTTACAAACGCTTGCAACATGGGAGTTAACCTAACACAAATTGAAGCATTAGCACTTTCTCATGGTCACTATGACCATTCTGGAGGGCTTGTGGAAACAGCACGCTTCGTCAATAAGCAAGATTTGCCTATAATAGTGCATGACGACATGTTTAGGAGAAGGGGCGTAGCAGACTCAAAAGGCACTATACGAGAATATCCTCCTTTCCCATCTGAGGATGATGTGAAACCTGCCAAGTTTGTTAAAACCAAGGAGCCTTACCTTCTTGCGGGCGGCACAATACTTGTTACTGGCGAAATTCCACGGCAAACAGATTTCGAGAAAGTAGAAAACTAACACTTCTATGGAAATCGTTAGGGTAATAACCTAACGCTTTTTCTCTAACGTCTCAAAATCCATGTTACATATTTTGCGAAAAAATTTACCATAAAACGATGTTTTCTTTAGTAGGGTCAGCCAAAACACTATATATTTGCGTTCCCTTATACTTTAGCAAAATCTTATGACCGCCAGTTCCCCAAATAGTTTCAAGTCTTTTATCTATAATTTCATTCGTCTTTTTATCCACTTTTACAACAAGAACATAAACTAAATCAACCCAATTTTCACCTTCAATGTATTCGGGGGGTGTTTCAGACCCCCAATGAATGTCTTCATACCAACATACCAACTTTGTAATTTCATAATCCGGAGAATCTGATTTTACAGCCAAAAACTTTGTTCTATTAAGTCTAAAAGGACATGGGAAAATACATTGATTTTTACCAACAATAGGATTACATGGGGGATAAGGACAACTTAGGACTATTATAGGAGATAACGGGTAGCTCGCAATTTGAACCCATTGATTATTTTGACATCTATAAGATTCCACAATAAAGTTTTGAGCCACTTGCCACGCATACTTGCAGTAAAAGTCATATTGCGTGTAGCTCATTTTTAATCACTCTTGAGGACATGGACACGGTATCCACGTTATCACGTCTTCGGGTGTAAAAGTGCAATAGAATTGAAGATAACATGCGGGGTCTATTATGTATGGGTATCCGGGTGCGCAAACAAATTCCTTAGCGGGGGGTGTATAAATCACCATTAGGAAATCGTTAAAATAGAAGTCTTTGCGGAAAGCACCTTTACATAAAAGTGCATCCACAAAAACCATCAATTTACCGCTTACCGTGTCTTTTTGGGCTGTTAGTGCAAATGTAGCGTCTGCAAAATCCATGTCTGTGCTATCTTCCAACAATACAACGAGGTAAGTTATTTCTGCTTTTGTTGAATTGGGATAATTTGCGAGTTTGTAAGATTGACCATGACAATTATATAAAGTGTAGTAGTCTATTAGGTATTTTCCGAAACTTAACTTTCTGCAATATTCATTACGGGGGTCTTGATAGCGGTAATTTCTAGTATAGAGATATTGCCACTTGTCACCCTTAGGTGCGTAAATGTCAACTTTGATTTTGCTTAGGAAATTATCGTATAGCCATTGCTCCGTTACTTCAACCATAGCCATCAAGACATACTACTACTATCAAAAATAAAAACTTTTAATCTTCTTTGATGGTCAAAATAGTGCTTGCTACACATAACCAAATATTAAAGAATGAAACAAGAGTAATCACAAAAAGAGCATCGCCTCTATATGGATATACTATGTATGTGACTATTCCGCCTCTATCATCCCAAAACGTTTCAGTAACTCCGTATAGGTAAAAAGGCATACCAATTGTTAATGTTATGATTTCTATGACGATGGCTGTTAAGAAAATTTTTTTCCATAGCCTCATTTTGCGGTCACATGAAGATTAGATAAAAAGTTTTTAATAAAGTCTTTTATTTCCATCTGGAAAACGTAATCATACCATGTTGCTACTATTTCGTAAAAGCTCATGTTTTCTTTGTTGTTCATTTTTAGAAAACGCCATAAGCCTTCATTGTTCATTGCCATTCCCTTTTGACTTTATCAAAAAAATATTTCACATATTGCCTATAATAGCCGTCTTCCATTAGGAAAAGCATTGTTTTCCGCATCGTCTCAGCAAAAACCATGAAGTTTTCGGGGTCTGGATGGTTTAGCTCTGCATTGTGGATGATTTCAAGCATTATGTTGTTGAAAACAATGCCTTCTTTATGTGTAGGACTCACATTTGGAATTAAGTTGTTAGGGATTAAGTCTATTAGCTTACGCAAAACAGTTTTGACCGTAAACAACAAAGCCTCATTCATCTTCTTCCACTTCTAATCCATATTCTTCTGCTTCTTCTCTTGTAGCTTCTTCACATTCGTCTGCAACTGGACATCCAAAGCAATCATCAGTTAAACCGTAATATCCGAAGCATTCAGGTAATTTGTTCATGGTTTTGCCTCTAGCATTTTATCAATGAAAGTTTTTATTTGCTCAAGCAATGTTTTCAAAGAATCGAGGCTTGAAAGGTCTTGACCGTTAATTTCGATTTCAAAGGGAATGCCTTTGTATTCTAGGCTTATCCTAACTAGAATCATTTAATCACCATTGATATGTGTTGTATTCCCCATTCTCGGAGTTTTTCCTCTGGGGGTTTTCCATAGCTTTCTTGTAGGCTTTTAACATCCCATCCCCCTAGGAATGCTACTACGCTATAATTCCATTGGGTTCGGTCTAAGTTTATTTGTGCAAACATGTGTCTCCAAAAGTGGTTTGGCATGACATCGCCATATTTTTCAAGCACGTATGGACAATACTTTTGTATTAGGTCACGGTTGATTTTGGCTAACATTAATCTGTCAATTTTGAACAGTTTTTCGGTGCGGTTTTCTTTTTGTGCAAATTCCATAAGCTCATTGTAGAATGCATGGTCAATGAATTTAATCCATCTTTTGCCTTCCCTTTTGATTTCTTCCTCTGTGTGAAGCATTGACCGTCTAGCTTTGTCGAAAACTTTGACTTCAACATGGGTGTCTTTCTTTTCAAAGTCTTTAAGTAGAATGTTCAAAGTAGCGTTTATCCTAGTTCCCGTTTTATACATGAATTTGTCAACTAAATAAGCCTCGTAGTTTATGGTTTTTAGTTCCTCAAGCATTTTGTCTAATGTCGGCTCTGGAACCTTTAGGTCTGCAAATTTGCCATAGCCTCTAGGTTTTCCCCCCGCTATTTTTTTGCCTACCACATAGCCTTTTGACTGTAAGAAATCTCGGAGTGGCATTCTAACGCCATGCGTGTCCACTCCTTTATCCTTCAATATTCTTATTAGCTCTCTGCATTCCTCTAGGGTTAGGCGGTCTGGATGTTTATAGCACCATAAGCCTTCTTTAACTAGGTCAATGTTCCAATTGCGGAAATAGCCCATGCACACACGTTTTAAAGCGTTTACTCTGCTTTGGATGATGTCTTTGGATAAGTCACGGTCTTTCATTTCATTAATCCAATTCCTAACGCTTTCTAGGTTTTCAAATTGACCGTTTTGGAAAATGCTAGGGTTAACCTCATCTTTTGCGGATGGCAACCCTTCAACAAGTTCTTTGCTGAGTTGCTCGTAAACGTCTGGATGTCTCTTGAACCACATTGTTATGCTTTCGGGTGTCACTTTCTCATTTCTTTTTAACAAAATATGGTCACGGATTTTGGATGGAGAGAGAGTTTTAAGCTCTCTCGCAAATAGGGGTATGTCCCTACTGGGCTTATACTTCATTTTTTCACCATCTTTTGTTAGTTTGTTAGTATTAGTAGTGTAAGTGTTAGTATTTAACTTTTGTGAACAAGAAAATGTTTAAATGTTAGGTTGTTAGTTTGTTAGTATTAGTGGTAAAATTAAATGAAAAAATCAAAATCTGGAACCATTAAAATTGTATGTCAATATTGCGGATACACATGGGAAACTAAAAGCAAAATGTATATGCCTACATGTCCATCATGCAGAAGACCAACCCCCAACCCATTATACCAAAAACAAGAGAAAGAACAAACTATACAGATGGAACATTTCAACCTCAGCGAAAATGGCGTGAAAATTTTAGACCGTTCAATTCCATGGGTTGTTGATGTCTATTTCACTCCAGACAAGGTTTGGTGCGATTACTGCAAATCTGAAAAATGCAGACATGTAGAATTTGCTTTAAACCTCAAAGACGTGCAGAACATTTTAAAAAAGAAAGGATGGAAACTAAAAGACCTTTTGCCTTAAACAAGATACGTCTAAAAGGCTTAAAAATTGCGGTAACCACAACCCATGTGAAGCTATCTCCAACACATTTAACAACCTCGCTAACGTAGGTTATTTCAAGCTTTGGGGGATAAGGGTAGCTTGTGTTTTCAAGTGATGCTAAATTTGAATTTAAATCGTCGTCGCCTTCCTCGTGTAGGGCTAGGCTGAAGCGGTTAACAGCGTTTTTAGCGTTAATCAAGTCTTGGATTACGTTTCCGCCTAAAACAAACCATTTGTCGCCCGTAGTTCTCAAATCCGTAGCGTCATCAACATAGAGGTTTCCGCTTGCACAACGGTTATAGGCTGTTTGAGCATCATCCGGCTGAGGGTCTTCTTGACCATTCGTGCCATAAGCATGAACATCCGTCAAATGCGTGCTTGAACCCGCAGTATAGCAATAAACGTAAAGCCTAACTTGCGTTATCTGTGCATTTGGCGGTAAATTGTTTAATGGAAAGCGTATGAAAGACCTAACTGAACCAGCACCTTTCTGATATAACCCTACATCTATGCTTACGCGAGTGTCGTCTTTGCTGTAATTGGTATTGCCAGCATATCTTGCATATCCATCGTAGTCTGCGGTTATTGTGAGAACAGCCATTCCACAAACCCCTTAACGTCTATGATTGCTCTCACGCATTTTCCTATGTTTGGAACGTCAGCCTCAGCCGCAAGTTTGCTGTAAACACCTAACAGTTGTTGTTGCCATGATGCATAAGTATCCAAAGCCCAGAAGTCAGCCACGTATATGCCATGCTCGTAAGCCCACTTGCACACGTATTTAACAAGCTCATTATATTCTTTCTGTCCACATCCACGTTTAAAAATCACATTCGCATTAACAGCAATCTTGCATGGTATCTTGTCCCGCTCTGGAAGACGCAACTCAGCCGTAAATATAGCTTGAATCTCACCCTTATCATCTTCTAAAGCAAAAATGCTGAATTCGTGCTTTGCATAATCTTTTTGACTAAGCATGTGTTGAACAAATTGTTTGTTCCATAGGCGAGCCCCGCATTTTCTGCTTAAATCATCAAAATCAGCCCTATCCAACCAACCGAAAAGCTTGCTGAACTCACTCGGCTTTTCAACACGGTATGCTTTAGGCATAGGCTACACCTCCACAACGTTAATCCAGCCTTTGATGTTTGCTGCTCCGCCTGCGTAAACTTGGATAGTCTCGTCTGCTGAGCCCGTTGGCATTTCCATCCCAACTCCGTTCATGGCAACAGCGCCCTTGAAAGGCAATCCTGCGATAACTTTACCGCTTGTTGTGAAGCGCATTTCCCAAATTACATCTGCATCACAGTAAATGTAAAATCCGATTACTTTGGCTGCTTTACCCGTAGTCGGCGTGTACACCGTTGAAGTGCCAGCCGCCGTCAACGATACGCTTACGCTTGTAATTGAGCCCTGCCTTGAAACTGCAACAGGGTGCGGATTAAGCAAGTTATCAATGTTCCATGTTCCGCTTTTTGTTGCACTAACGTTTTTAAGGTCTGCCACTTGGCTTGATGGAAGCGGGTACTCAGCTGGAAAGTTGTTTACTCCAACGTTGCCAATTGTGTTCGCACCAGCTGGTAAGCTTGGCATTGTTAGGATGTCAACTTGCCCGTGTCCATCCGCGTCTCTAGCAATTTGGTTTGCCAAGGTTACAATGTCGCTTGCTGTCAAAGCCCTTATTTGCCTTGGGTCAATGTCAGTCCCCTCTGGGTACTGCAGGACACGTTTAATGCTTGCCTGCGTAACGGGCGGAAGCGAAGAGACACTCACTGTTCCGCTTAAAACGTCAACCTGCACGTGCCTATCGCTGTCAACAAGCGCCCTCGTAGGTGTATCAGCTGCGTTGCTAAAGCCTTTCTCAACAAGTTCCACGCTAACAGGCGGCATCGTTAAAACGTCCGCCTGAACGTGCCTGTCATAATCAATTAAAGCTTTAGCAGGAGTACCATCAGCATAAGAAAAGCTTGGCTCAGTTGTAACGCTCACAGGAGTAGGAGCGTTAAGGCGTGTTTGACCAAAAAATGGGGGAATTGGCGATGGCGCTGGCTGTTTAAGTAATGATGCGATTAGCTGCAGCTGCTTCTCGCTTCGTTCGAGCACGTTAAGTACGTTATTTCGCCATGCAATTTCAGACAACTAGCGCTCACCCGTGATATTCAACTAAAAGCTTGGCAGTTAATCCAGACTGTGCCGTGTTCGTTAAGTATAACCGCTCAATGTTCCAATAGTACGAGTCTCCATTGTTCACTTCGCTCTGGTCTAGCGTGAACTCTGTTCCATCGCTGAAGTGGAACGTCAACGTAAAGTTGCCCGTGCCCTTATCCAGCACGTGTATTGCAGTAGCTTTAAAAGCAATTTCTGTCCTGTCATGAGCAATGCTTAAGTCCAAAACAAGCTTTTCAGCTTTCTTGGCTATTGGAACATAAAAAATAGGGGAAGTTGAAGTTGCCATGTTGCGTTACGCCTCCATTATGGACTCCAGCATTCGAACGTTATGAATATGTTGACAGCTGAGGATTCGCCGTTTTTAAATGTGAACGCCAGTTTTTCGCCTTTTGCTGCCGCTATGTCAAAGGATATTCGGCTAACTCTGTCCGGCGTAAGAATTGCTGCTGGTGCTACTGCAAGAGTGTAAACGCGGTCTTTGATTTTTATGTAGAAAGTGCTGTTCGGAAGCGCAGTTCCGCCTTTGTCAACTATCCAGATGCGCTTTATTATTAAGTCCTCGTCCAAGTCCCATGTGTCGCTAGTCTCTGCGCCAGCTGCTACAGATGTTTTCTCGAAAGTTTTGAAGTATTTGAAAACCATTGGCGGTCAAGCCTCCTTATGGTAGCATTGTGTACTTGTCAACTGCTGCAACTGTGCACGTTAATGCTCCGCCTGATGCCGCCGCAATGTTTCCGCCGCTTACGTTTCTAACGTTCACTTTTAGTGTTCTGCCTGGCTCTAACTGTATCGGCATGTCGCTTAGGTCAATGTAGTATTTAAGGTAGTTTGTTCCATCGTTCCAGAACGCTTCCCAAACGTCTATACCTAAGTCCGCCATTGTAGCGTCAAGGATGTCCAACGGCTTGTCCTGGTAGTATAGCCTAAGCGCTATTGCTCCTGCGCTGTGAACTGACGCAAGATTGGTTAAGTACACAGCTAGCCTCGAGTCAAGCAGATGCCTTTCGCCTGCAGTTGCAGTAAGCGTTAAAACGTTTACTTCGTTGTCTGCAGCCCAGTTTGCACCTGCAGCTGCCAATTGTGCTGTGCTACGCTGGATTTTTATGAACTGTTTAGCTTGCGTACTTAATCTTGCGCTTAAGTCTGCTGGAAAGTCAGCTGGAGTCATCATTTCTCCAATCATGCCTTGAATGTGCAGTTTACTGCCCGAGTCGCCTGTGAACTTGAAGATTTTGGCAGGCGGCACTACAACGTACCAGTCGCCGAGGTCGAGTATTTCAATCCAGTTCGTAGCAGTCATGGCTAACGGTGCAACGTCCGTGTGTATCTCCATGCATTTTGCACCTGCAACCTCTAAATATCCTATGCTTGTACTTGTGTTCGAGCACACACGCTGAATAACAAGGAACTTGTCTGTTTCCGCCCTGTAGCTAGTTCCAGCGTCTAATGTTTTGATTAGCTTGTAATACTGCGGCATCCATTGCACACCTCCGTGCTGTTAATAATCCGCAGTAAGGCTGTTTAAGCCTTGCCTGCGGCTTTCTTCCATGTTTCAACGACTTTAACGAGTCTGTTGTTTATGTTTGCTCTCCAGTCAAGTGTCTTAGCTGGAAGCGTTGGAACAACCGACGCCACCTGGTCGTACATCGGGCCCCATGTGCCTAGCCACTTGTCAAGTGCGCCTCTTATTCTTTCGCCGATTATTGGTGCTCCTTTGTTTATGGCTGCGGTTTTCCAAACATCGTTGTTTAAGGCTGCTACTGCTTTCTGCCGTGCTTTGGCTGCTACTGCCCTTGACACTGCGTCAGCGTAGTTTTTCTCTGCAACGTCGCTTTTAGCTGGAGTGTACCAATCTGCCGCTGCTACGCCTGTGCGGTACCTGTCTGGAATGTATGCTACTGCAGCTTCAAAATTCGCTTTCGCCTGCTCTTTCGTCTTGATGACCATTTTTCCATCTACCTCCATAAACTATTTAAGCAGAATAAACGTGAGTATTTCGTAATATATAAGATTTGTAGTTAGGACAGTCGGACAGTTTACACAAAAAAAGAGGGAAGTTTAGGCTTCACGCTGACGCTCCATTGGAGCGTCAGAACCGCCAACCTTATGGTTGCGCTATTCGGGCTTTAGTTCGCTTTCTTCTTCTTCAGCTGTTTGTATTGGTTCAATTGTTCGCTGTAGCTCTGGCGACGGCGGCGGTGTTATTTCGCCTAGTTCTTCTTCTGCTTTGCGTTCTTCTATCCATTGTATGTCTATTAGGCTGCCCACGCCTATTCTTATTATCTTTTTTTCGTAGTACCATTTTCCGCTTGTTGTATCGTAAACTTTATCTTCGACGCCTAATTCTATGCTGCGTAAGTCCCAATGTGTCTCAAGCAGGAATCCTAGGTACCGCTTGTAGTTCCGCTGTGTAACGCCGATTAGTTTACCAGTCCGCGCAACGTAATACTTAACCTCGTCTGGAACCCAAGCCCATAAGCGCCGCCATAGTTCACATTCGCTCTTCAGTTCGTTTTTGTTCATTTTGCTTAGGTCTGGCAGCGGCCCCTTTAGTAAATAGTATTCTGGAGTGTATATTGTTGGTTGCTGCTGCTGTTCAGAGTTGGAACCTTGGCTCGTAGTATTTTCTTTGTTCTCTGTCGCAGACATAGCCTCTCACTTCTATATTTGGGTGCATGCATCCGTAGGATTTGTAGTGTTTGCATACTGAACATAGTTTATCGTTGATGGCGGCTGCAAGTTTACACTTAAGCATAACGTATAGTTCATAGACTTCGTCTGCCTTTAACATGACATCAACGCCTCTGGTTTGCGTGCCGTCCTGGCTGAACGCATTTGCCCTTATTAGCAGTCCTGCTCCTGAATCTGTCAGCAGCAGCCCGCCTATCTCTTTCCATTCACGCACTTTTTTCTCCCTCCTTTTCAGCTTTATATAAACATTCTATTTTCAATATGGCTGTGTTGCCTTTTATGTCTGGTTGCCACACTCGCACGTACTGCCACTCTTTAGGAAGCAGTTTTGTTATTGTTAAGTATCTGCTCTTGCCGTCCGCTCCGCTGCACTTCACTTTCATATCATAGAATTTTTTAGTCAACCTCGCAGCCACGCTCCTACTGCTAATGCGTGGGCTCTCATTGCCTTTTCGCACATCTTGTGCACGTATTTGTCCTTTCGCAAAGGTATTTTCCTGTACTCCTGTCCTTCATATATCGGCCCCTTGCAGTATATGCATGTTCCGATTATTTTTGGCTCACTCATGGTATCATCACTCCACTTTGATATAAACTCTGCCTAGCTTATCCTGCGTTGCCGAAACTATTTTCGCTTTGTAGAACTCTTCTTCGCCGCGTACATAGATATTTATTTCTGTTGCTGGTTTGTCAGGTTTTACGCGTCCTTCGCTTATTTCCATTTTTCATTCCTCCTTTATGTTTCACCATAAGAAGTAAGTACGGTTCTTACTTATAAACTTATCGTTTAAAGGCTGAAGCTCCCGTAAACTTCGTTTACGGAGGTCTGCATGGTAAACTTTATTAATACATGAGATTCAATATATATATTGGGATTATATATGAGCAGAAAAGAGAAAGAGAAGTTAACGTTGGCTGAGTTTATGGCTCAGCTGTTGGTCGAGGTTAGGGCTTTGAATAGTAATTTGCAGAGTGTTGCTAAGATGGTTGAAATATTTGAGCGTGTTCAGAAAGCGCAGGAAGAGTTCTATAAGTCTGTGCAAGAAAAGGGCATTATAACGAGGGCAAGGTAAAATGCCTGCAGATACTATTCAGCAGGAAAGGTGGTGGAAGGCTCAGCAGAAAGCAAGTAAGACGGGCACTACTGAAACTGCTACGCTTTTCACTTATCCAGGCTGGGATGAACTGATTAAAGATTTGGCGCCTAAAACGCCTGAAAAGGCGCTTGAGGATGCAAGCAAAGAGCTTAAGACTAAGTGGGATGAGATTATTGCGCCGCATTCGCCTTTAACGCCTGAGGAGGCTGCTAAAAGAGCACTTGATTTTGAAACGGCTACTGATATTGCTTGGGGTGTTTTTACTGCTGCCGTTACTGCGGCAGAAGTTGCTGGTTTTGGGCAGGTTGAAACTCCTGCTTATATGTTGCCGCAAACTCCGTCCATTAGGGCTGCAATTAATGCAGCTGCCAGGGCTAGGGAAGCGTATTATGACGCTACTTTCGGCATAGGTGTAAGGTATAAGGCTTTAGCTGAACAGCAGCCTGTTATTATTCCGCCTGATATACTTGTTGATGCGTATTGTAAGGGGTTCATTGATGATGTTACGTTTCAGGGGCAGATGATGTATCATGGCTACACTATAGAGCGCAGCACAGTCATCGGCAACTGCGGTTATCGTATGCCGGATATTGGTGTTCTGCTTCAGCTAGTGCGAAGAGGCGTACTAACAGATAAAGGCTTTGTGGACTGGGGCAAGTTTCATAGGATTCCAGAAGCAACGCTTAAGGCCGTTTATAGGCTTTATGAGGAAAAGCCTGAGCCTTATCGTACTGCGGATTTTGCTGCTAAGGGTTTAATTGATGAAGACGTACTTGCGGATGCTTTTAAATGGTATGGTATAAGTAAGGAGTGGGCGCTTAAGTGGCGTGATAGCCAGTACCAGTATCCAAGCATAAGTACAATTCTTGAACTTTTAAGGCGTAAGCTTATTGACGAGGATTCTGCTAAGGTGTGGCTTACACGGCAGGCTGTTCCAAGTGATGTTCAGCTTAAGTTAATACGGCTTAAGTGGCAGCTGCTTGACGTTAACAGTTTGGCTAGGGCTGCTGTTTTCGGCGTTAAGAGTTTTGCGGATGCCAGTTCATACGCTGAGTTGCTTGGGCTTTCGAGGGATGATTTTGCGCTGCTTACTGAAACAGCTTACCGCTATCCAGACTTTGCCACGATTCTTGAGTTGTTCTGGCGTGGGCTCATTGACGAACGCACGGCTCGAGCGTTTCTGAAGCGTCTAGGATATAAAGACGACGTTGCCAACGCATTGTTCGGCCTAAGAGAGTCTTTGCCTAGCACAAGCGACTTGATTACTATGGTTGTGCGTGAAGCTTTCGTGCCTGAAATGGTGACGCCCGCGCCGGACATTTTCGCTAAGTACATGGCTATGCGTGGTTTTAGCAAAGAGTGGGCTGACAGGTACTGGACTGCACATTGGCGTCCGATTGGTCTTGAACAAGCGTATGACAACGTTAGGCGAGGTTTGCGTGATAAGGACTGGCTTAGGAATGTGCTTAAGATTCAAGATGTGCATCCGATGTGGTGGGATGACATTATTAACGTTATGTATAATCCGCCTAGCATTCGTGAGTTGGGCTATGGTTGGGATGTTGGCGTTTACACTAAAGATGACATTATCAAGTATAGGATGTGGGGCGGGCTTAGTCCTGAGGATGCAAAGAAAAGCGCTGAGGCGATGGTTGCTTATAGGACTGAGGCTGAAAGGAACGCTGTTCGTACAGAGTTGATGTATGCTTATGGTCAGGGGCGCATTGATAGGAGCGAGTTTGAACTAGCCTTAAAAGAGTTGAAGACTCCGCAGGATGCTATTGATTATTGGCTTAGGCGTGGCGACTTGTATAAGGAGCGTTTAGCGTGGGAGCCGCCGCAGACCGAGTCGCGTAGTATCACTCGTGCTGATGCTACTTGGGCTTTTATGCATGGTCTTCGTGATGAAAATTGGCTTAGGCAGGTTTTGAAGAACATAGGCTATTCAGATGATGCTGTGGAATTGTACGTTGCCGTTGCTAAGAAGAAGTTGGAGGAGGAGTCCCGCCCACCAGAAGAGCCGCAGCCTAAACGTTTAACGCTATCGCAAATTGAGAACGCTTATTGGTTGGGCTTGATTAGCGAGGATGAGGCTATTAGGCGAATAGAGAATTTGGGTTATAGTGCTGCTGATGCGAGGATTGTATGGAAAGTCATCACTTACGCTCCTGCTGTGGAAACTAAAGTTAAGCCTTTCACTCGTGCTGACGTTACTGCGTTCTATCGGTACAACTTGTGGGATGAGGAGGATGTTTACAATGCTTTCATCGAGATGGGTTACGATGAGAGTCATGCTGGCTTATTGACTATGCTTGAAGTGCTCGATGATATGTATCCTAAGCTTAAGATGCTTTATGAGAAAGGCTACATTGATGACCAGCAGTTGCTCGAGCGGTTTATAGATTTGGGTTTAAGTCCAGCTGATGCGCAGAACGTTGTTAAGCGCATAATGTTTGAACTTAGCATTGAGCGTGTTAAGGAGGAGCGGGCGCTTACAAAGTCTGAAATTATTAAAGGCGTCAAAAATGGCGTGTTCAGCTTTGAGGACGGCGTGCAGTTCTTGAAAGATTTAGGTTACAGCGACAGCGAAGCTAGGTATATCCTAGTCATAAATGGAATAGTTGCTGCTGGTGACCCTATGGGATACTGGGAGATGCGTAGGGCAATTGAACTTATGAAAAAGGCGCAGGGCAAGCCGTATGTTGAGATTCCAGATGAAGTCATTGCGCAGGAGCGTATGATTGAAGAGCAGAAAAAGAAAATTGAGGATATGAGGGCGCGCGGTGAGAAAGAGGAGGTTATTGCTAGTGAGCTTGGGGCTCTTGCACAAATGGAAGCAGCGTTTCGGAAGTTGCTGAAGAAGTATCTGCTGGCGTAGTTGTTTGGGCTTGTGTGTACTGTTCGAGTGATGTTGCTGTTTGTTTTCTTTTTTCCATTATTAGCCAGTATGTTTGCGATTCGCCGTATGTGTGGTTTGGGTCGTGTACTGGTATTTCTATTAGTAGGCGCCATTCTGTCAGTATTGCTAGCAACCGTTTTAATGGTATGCGTACTTCGCACCATTTCACTATTAGTAGGCCGGTGTCCGCTGTTACTCTTGCAAACTCTTTCTGCGATTCGTACAGGTATTTTATCATTTCGTGCTTGTAGCGGTATTTGTCCCAGCCGTAGTATGTGAACTGGTATGGTTTTGTTCTGCCCCATTGTCTTGATTTTAGGAATTCGCCAGTTTTAAAGTCGAATGGGTCGCCGCCCCAGTCATGTGGCGGGTCGAATATTACCGTATGGAATGCTTTGCCCTGGAATGGCAGTTTGCGGCTGTCCGCGAACATTGTTGGCTTTGTCCACAACTGCTTTTCTATGTCTATGAATATTATGTTTTCGCTTTTCTTATATTGATATATACTACGATTACCTGCAGTAGCATCAAGAATCATGTTTAGCCCAGCCTTGTCTGTTTCGCTTTAGCCAGTTCTGGACAGTCTGATACGCACTTTACTCTGTAACATCTTAATTTAGGATTGACTGGGCAAGTTGTATGATGCTTTCTGCGCTTACGTACCATATTCTTCTCTCCTTATTGCTCTTATGCGTTCAGCCATTTCTTCTAGTCCCATGTCTTCAGCCATTGCTTCTGCAAATAGTAGCATTGATTCCCGGCCCCATAATCCTGGGTTGCCTTTGATGCCATACCTGGTTTCTGTGAACTCTTCGCCCTCTACTGTGTATTTTCTAGGCACCGGCCTTATGCCTAGTTCTTCCCAGAGTTCATATCGTTCGCTGTATATGTCTTTGGCCACTTCAAGAGAACCGCCTTTTATTCCCAGTTCTTCTTGCAGGTAGCCTAGGTATCTGTCGAGGGTTACTGTTTCTTCTACTGGAATGTCTGCACGGCGCAGCCAGTCTTCGAAATCTGGAGTAACCATTTTTTGTTATGCCTCCCGTCTGCTAGTGTTTCGTATTTTACCCAGCTTCTTAATTCTTTTATGTTTGCTGTTTCTGGCATTACGCTGTCCAATGTTAGCACAAGTTTTGGTTTTCTGCCGTTTTTCGGCGATACTCTTAATGTGAAGTGTCCGCGTACTGCTGCGTATTTTATGAAGTTCCAGTCTACATATGGTGTTGCTGCTACTATTCCGAAAGCGTGTCGCCATGGCATTCTTGTGAAGCAGTATGCTATGTGATGGTTTGGTAGTCCAGTGTTTAGTATGTATATTTTTGGCAATGCGTAATCGTCTTGCTTTACCCTTAATACCTGTGCAATAAAGCTTAATGGCACATCATCAAAGTCCCACATTAGTATGTGGTTGCCGTCTGGCAGTATTGAGTTTACGCCTATTACGTCTGTTACCTGTGCAAACGTGAATGTGAACTTCCAATTGCCTATGCGCAGTTGCCATATCATATTAGGACATGCCTCCTATTTTAATGCCCATGTTCCTTTTTTGCCTCCTGTTAGTTCATCGTATCGCTTTAATACTATTGTTTGTTGTTCTGGGCTTAAGCCTGCTTCCCACAGGATTTTAAGTTTTTTAACGTCTTGTATTGCTTGTACATCGCCTTTGAATGTATCTGGCGCTGCTGTTTTCAAATACCATCGCAGTAAAGCTAATGCTGTCTGTCTTGCTAGTCCCTGCGACTTCATAACTCTGTCTATATATACTTCTGTTGCGCTCATTCTAGGCTATACCTCCCGAAAACTACGTTTTCGGAGACCTGCCATCTTTTAGTCCTCTCCTGCCCATTGTCTTATTTTGTATTCTTTTATTATGCCCTCTATTATTGCGAGGATGTGCTCGTCTATTCTGCATTTTATTAGAATCATGTTTGAGCCCTCTCGCTTGATTATTAGGTCGTACATTTTAGGAGCCGGCTGTGGCCCCTTTTTCCTCCTTTTTTCTTGTTCCTGCAGCATGCTTAACACCTATTATGTTTAGTATCTTTTTTGTGTACTCTGTTGGCATGAGCAGTTTTGGCGAGTTGTTTTTTATCCAGAACCATTCGCTGTTGTCTTGTACTACGCGTTCTATTGTTTTTGGTGATACTTTGTAGTCTTCGCATACTGTTTCTATTGGTACGGCTGGGTCTGTTGCCAGTTCAGTTAATAGGCAGAATACGTCGCCTTGGAATAGGCGTCCTGATTCCATGCCGAAGCTTTTCAGTATGTAGCGTTCAAGTGCCATAGGTTTGAAAAGTTTTATTAATGCGTGGTAGTCTGCTGTTTCTACTTGTGTTCTGCCGTCTAGGGCTGCCGCTGCTTTTAGATAGTCTGGTATGTGCTCGAGGCATCGTGCGTAACTCCATTGTGTAAGGCCGTAGGCTAACACTTGGTACCATAGTTTGCCTCTTCTTATTTTTAGTTGCACTTGGTCTTTTGGTGTGCCCCAGTCTATTTTTATGTTTGGCGGGTAGTCTTTAGGTTTGCGTGGTCTGTACAGGTGGTAGTAGCGTAGTGTTTTGTCTCTTACTACTGCAACCCAGTCTTCGTCTGCCACGAGTGCGTTCATCAATACTGGCTGGATGTTTATGGCTGCGCTTCCGAGGAACCCGCTTATTTCTATTACGTATTGTTGTGTTACTTTGTATATGTATCCTGTGTGGACTAATGTTGCCAAAACAGTTATTGTGCTCGTGCGTGCCCAGTAGCTTTTTTCTGCTCCTAAATCGTCTATTAGTAAGTGCTGTGTGCATCCTGATAGGTTATTCGCTAAATGGCGTAATCCGGCCAGAGTCATGCTTGAGTATTTTCGGCTTATGTCGCCCAGGGCTGCGTGTACACAGTCTGTTGCTGTTGATTTTCCACATCCTGCTGGGCTTATGTTCAATATACATTTTCTTGCTTTTGCTGCCAGTATATTGATTGCAATCAATTCGCCTAGCCCCTTATGTGTTTTGTTTACCTCGTTTACTATGCGTAATAACGAGTGCATCAGTTTCGACTCCTAATAATCGCTGTATTACAATATGCACTTCTGTTGGCGTTTGCCTTAGAACCCATATTCGCACGTATCTCCAGTCCTGCGGTATTACTTTGCCAAGAGAGAGCAGGCGCGTGTATCCGTGCGCCTGCACTTTGCGGTCGAAAAATGGTTTACTTTCGTCTGGCAAGTGGGTGCGCCATCCATAGGTCGAATACTGCTGCTGCGAACTTTTTTGATATTACGCCGTGGTCTATTAGGAAGTCAAGTATTGCAGCGAATAGGTGTGCGTCGCTTATGTTGCCTAAACATAATGCACCGGCTGTTTTCTCTCGCACAACTATGTACACAACTGCTTTAACCTCTTCTGGCTTTGAGAACGTAGTTTCTCCTATTTCTTTTAGTACACCGTTTACTGCGTCGAATATTCGCATCTTAGCATTTTGCACTTTTTCTTCTACGGATACCAATATAGTTTGCCTCCTCTGTTCTGTACTTTTACTGTCATGCCAACAAGCGCCTGTAGTTTCTTTTCAATTTCTGGGTCGTCTGTGCTGTTTATGCCTGCTTTGACCAGAAGTCTTCCTGCGCTTCCAGAGATTACTGAGCGGTCGAGGCTGAATAATGCGCTGTATTCTTCTCCGCCGTATTCTACCTGTATGCCCATGCCGAGCGTCAGAGTGCCGATTGATGTCCACTGGTCTTTTACCAGTCGCACCTCCTTTATTTTGACTTCTGCAACGTCTCCTGGGTTTAGCGCCTGCTTCAATGGTGGCGCAACATATATTGCTTTGCCCATTCTTCATACACCTCCTTACGGTTAATCGGACTGTATCATAGTCCGACTGTCCTTTATAAACGTTTCCCTTTCTACCTTCTTATTTCTTGTTTATCGTTTCTTAACGTTTATGATGCTGCTTTATACTTAATATGCCATTATGTAATAGTGATTAGGTGCAATGTTGCCCCTATACATGTTTTTTCACAGTTTGTCCAGCGACAGACCTACGTACTTCTTAACTATTATATTATGATTTAAGATTTCATTCTTGTTTCTTGCTGTTCACGATAAATTCTGAAATCTTACGAATTGC
>Ga0080004_1213184_pt1 | contig 131893 bp, 96 predicted proteins | sample WasSprMetagenome_FD_69207 | JGI IMG/M metagenome (GOLD analysis project Ga0080004, IMG submission 69207) | Sulfidic aquatic microbial communities from Washburn Spring, Yellowstone National Park, USA - WS (SPADES assembly) (version 2) | ecosystem: Environmental > Aquatic > Thermal springs > Hot...
GGCACTTCCACTATTACAGCAACCGAGGCATCGTCCGTGTTAGGCGGGACGGGAGCATTGAAGAGAGCCTTGTGCAAGAAGCCTATCGCCGCTACTTCGGTCGGCAAAGGTTGAACGCAGTCAGGCAAAAGGAAAGCAGTTAGCGAACAGTCAAGACAACCTGTTCCTGCTTGGGTAGGTTGATTGCTGACATGGCTGAGATGGCGGCGGAGATTGCGCCGAAGCCTGAGGCAATTCGGCTTCCAAACACATCTCTGGGCAGTCGGATTCCGGTTCGTTGAAGGAAGTTGTGAAGCGCCGTCAAGGTTTGAGGGCTGCGCCTTAAGGTGACGATGAGCATCGTCCCTGCCCGCTTCCGATCTCCTTCCCTCAACGGTTGAGCGACCGCAAGCAGGGGTTTCAAGTTCGGCATTAAGTCGTCAATGGCGATGTCAATTTCGGGCGAAATCCCGACCCCGGCGACAAGTCGGCTGACGCAATCGGCAACGAGGAAAGCGTCCGCTTTGGGCGTCCTTTGGAAGGTGACAACGATTTGGGATTTGGGCGATAACGCAACCCAGCCGAGATACCTTCTCCCCTTCGGTCCGAGCACAAAGGATGCTGGCAAATTCACTTTGCTGGCATCAATGCCGACGGGCTTGACACTCACTTCAAACCATGTCGGGGTTTTGTTGGCGACAGTCAGCGCACCCAAGATTGCGTTCTCGGAGAAAGAGACCTCCTGCCATTCAATGTCGGCGAGGACGGTTTTTGAAGGCGCAACAGTAAACCCGTGCTTCGTCCAACGGACCGAAAGGACGAATTGGGTTTCCGTCGCACCGACAACGCAAACGATGGCTTCCGTCTCCTTCGGTTGCGCTGGCAGTATCACCCGCTCAACTTGCAAGGCAACATTGGTGGACTTGAAAGGAGTTTGGCTGATTGAAGTGGTCTGCGGGAGGAGCACAAACAAATCGGCATCGCCGTCCAAAGGCATCAGGGTCACTGAGGTGCGTTGACCTTTAGGAAGCGTCAATTTGAACTTGAGCGTTTCGCCTGCCGAGATTTTGCCGACAACCGGTTCACGCACCGTTAAAGTTTCGCCCTCGCTGCCCAAGCACGACATTAGCCCCAAAGTCACAAGAAGCCAGAGCATTTTGGGACACCACCTCTGCCAACAGTTTGTTTTCGGTCGTCTAACATGGTGACGCTTCAAGCGACATGCTGTTTGACTTTGTGCTAAGATGAGGCAGGCTAAAATGTTGCGACAGGTCATGGGGCGGGTAAATGGGCAATGAAAGCGACAGCAGCAAAGGAGGATGAGCAGATGCGCACCATCCGTTTGCTGATACTGGCTTTGGTTTGTGCGTTGACAACCTTAGTTGCCGCCCAAGTCAATTTGCCCCAACCCAAAAAGGCGTGGACAGTGTTGGTCTATCAGGCAGGCGACAACGACCTTGAGGAAGCCCTCATCAAGGACTTCAACGAGATGGAGCGAATTGGCAGCGGTCCGACGCTGAACATCGTCGTCCAGTTGGACCGTTCGCCCCGTTACGATGCCAGCAATGACAATTGGACAACGACTCGCCGCTACTATGTCACTCGTGACCCCGAAGAAGCTTTCCCGCCAGATTTTTCAACCCGACCGAACCACACCATTCGCAGCCAACTGATTGTCGACTTGGGCAAGAAGAACATGGGCGACCCCAATGTGCTCAAGGACTTTTTGATTTGGGGAATCCAGAACTTCCCAGCCGACCGATACTTCGTCATCTTGTCCGACCACGGTGCCGGCGTTAGACCGTTTCGCGGTTTGAGTTTGCTCCCATTCCGAGGCATGATGTTCACGGACACCCTCAACGATTTCCTGAGCGAGGACGAGACGAAGCAAGCGTTTGCAGAAGCAGTTCAATTCTTGGGGCGACCTTTTGACATTGTTGGTTTGGACGCCAGCGAGATGAGCGAGATTGAAATTGCTTACCAACTTCGCGATGCCTGCCGCTACCTGATTGCCTCTCAACTTTCCGAGCCTAACGACGGCTATCCCTACGACCGCTTCCTGTGGGAGTTGTATCAAAACCCGAGCATCAGCACTGAGGAGTTCCTGCGGAAGTTCGTTCAGCACTACATCGACAGTTACCGACCCGGACAACCGACCAACGGTGCAGGGAGCGCAGTGACTATCGCCGTTTACAATCAGAGCGTCGTCCCGTCGTATGTGCAAAAGGTTGATGCCCTTGCCCAAGTCTTGCTGCGCAAAATCGGTCAATTCGGCAACCTGTTTTTGAACTTGAGGCGTCAAACCCAAACCTTCAGCGAGACAATTTACCGCGACCTGTATCACTACTGCAAGTTGCTGGTTGAGAATGTGAACGACGCCGAAGTCAGGCAAGCAGCGCAAGCGGTGATGGATTTGCACGGACCGGGGACGAACAAAGCGTTGCTGTATGAAGCCCACGCAAGCGGTTATGACATGGATGTCAGCAACGCTTACGGGATTGCCATTTACTTCCCCGACCCAAGCCAGTTTGACGACCGTTATCTGAATGCCAACGATTTTGCGAGGACGACTAAGTGGGGTCAATTTCTGAGGGCGCTGCAAGTTGACACGAGCCCGCCAATCGTCCAAATGCTTTTCCCGGCTCAAGATCAACCCGTTTTAGTTGCCCGCCCCGTCTTGTTGCTAAAGGTTGAAGACCAAGGTGCTTCAGGTTTGGACTCAAATTCTGTCAGGCGAGTTTTCCTCAACGGCGCACCCTTGACGAGTTTTGAGTTTGATGAAGTAACGGGACGGCTGAAAATCAATGCACCGCAACTGAGCGAGGGAAGCCACACCCTCTCCGTGACCGTAGCAGATAGGGCAGGAAACTCGCAAACCTACACTTTCGTCTTTCAAGTTGCCTTTCCGACCGCTGCCGCTGGTGTTCGGACTTTCAGTATCCCGTTGTGGCTGTCAAGTGCGGAACAGCGACAGTCTTGGCAGGTTCTGCCAGAAAAGGTCGCACGATGGGTGGGTGTCTGGGCTGTTTTCAACCGAGATGGCACGGGTGACCAGAGGGCTTCCTTTTACCCGCTCAATTCAGGCGTTCCGACCCCACCCGCAGGTCTGGGTTACTTCGCCAGATTTGACCGAGAAACGAAACTGAACGGCGACGGGACTTCTTTAGACCCCGATTCCACTTACGCCGTGACCTTGCAAAACGGTTGGAACTTGATTGCCAATCCCTTCCCCGCCCCAATCCTTTGGAACTCAGTGCAAGTTCAAGTCGGAAGCCAAACATATCGTCTGGCGGAAGCGATTGCGGGAGGCTATATTCTGTCGCCACCCATTGGCTACATCCCCAACCTGACACAACCTTTCAAGTTCGGCAGTTACTATGTGCTGACGGGAGACAAAGTTTGGCTGCAACCTTTTGAAGCCTACTGGTTGAGGGTTGACACGCAAGGGAGGACGGTCAAGTTGATTCTCCCGCCGCCAGTCAGTGTTCAGTCAACGAGCAAGTTGGCATCGCCCCAAAAACTTTGGTCAGTTCGCCTTCAAGTCCTGACGGGAGACAGAAGCCTCGCTGCGGGCAGCGAGTTGCTGGAGTTCGGAGTCGCAAATGACGCTCAAAAGGGATGGGACGCAAGCGACATTCCGATGCCGCCCTTGCCGATGAACGCTTCGGTTCGGGCATACTTTGTGACCGAAAACTGGCGAAAGAAATCGCCGGAAGTTCTCGCTGTGGACATGAGACCCGTTAGCGAACGAGTTATGTGGGAGTTGGTTGTTGAGACTGACGAACCCGGTGGGCAAGAGTTGACTTTGACATGGAGCAACTTGCATTCTGTCCCATCATCGGTCAGGCTGTGGCTGGTTGATGTGGCTACAGGTCAAATCCTCTCCCTTCGCTCGGTCAGCGCTTATCGGTTCAAGATGGACGCACCTCAGAGGAAGTTCAGGTTGATTGCCGAAACATCCCGTTCACCGCTCCGGTTAGTCGGCGTCCATGCGCTTCCGCTGAGAGGCTCAAAGGGAGCGCTCATTCAAGGCACCTTAACTGCTCCCGCAAACTTGACCGTGACCATCCGCTCGCTGACTGGGCGTGTCGTTAGAGTGATTGCGAAAGACCAACCGATGCAATCTGGGCGATGGCAAATCCTTTGGGACGGGCGAAGTCAGGACGGCTTACTACTGCCTGCAGGCACTTACCTTTGCGAGTTAGTCGCAAAAGACGAGACGGGAACTCAAGTCCGAAATGTCGTCACTTTGACCGTCAAATGACAGCAGCACCAAATGCGAGTTGAGAACTTGAATGAGTTGGAGGCGAAGGGGAGATGTGGCTCAGCAACGCTTTGATGATTGCGGTGACAGCGCTTTTGTTTGGGCTTGCGGTCTGGAAGACGAAGGGCATCCCCGTTGATGCCCTGAAAAGCAGCGGCAAAACGCTTTTGACCATGTTGCCCCTCATCCTTTGCGCCTTCTTATGCGAGGGGCTCATCAAAACCCTTGTGCCAGCATCGTGGATTCAAAAGTGGCTTGCTGCCGAGTCGGGTTGGCGCGGAATTGCTATCGGCTGCGTTGCCGGCGCATTGACACCCGGCGGTCCATACACCAGTTTCCCCATCGCCATGCTCCTTTTGAGGTCAGGTGCGGGGCTCGGCACTGTTGTCGCTTACTTGACGGCATGGCAACTTTGGTCGCTGACTCGCTACCCGATGGAAATAGCCTTTGTCGGGTTGAATGTCACGCTCCTCCGTTTTGTCGTCACATGTTTTGTCCCGCCCCTTGCGGGCTTCTTGGCTCACTTGGCAACTACAACAGGCATTTGGCGGTGAAGCGTCCCCTTCCGCCTAAACCCGAGAGACCCGCAAAAGTGCGCTGCCACCAGTCTCGCTTATGACGATTGTCAGCCCCTCTCGCATCGACTGCTCTCCCGATTTGACGACAATTTCGCCAGTGTCTGCGTTTTCCAGTTCATATCGCGTCTCGGGCTTAAGCCCTTTGAGCCTGACCGTTAACTTTTCGTTCGGTGATTGTTCTCGGAACGCCAAAATTGCTCCGTTATCGTTGTCCGGGTCGTGAAACTGCCAGACTGTCCAGTCTTGCAGCGATTTTGCCTGCGGCGTTAACAGGAACCTTCGCTTGAGCACAAAAGGTCTCAGTCGCTTGTATTCGGCTATGCATTTCTTCGCTCGCATTTTTGTCTCCTCGTCCCATTCAGCGAGTTTCGGCGAGATGCCGAAGGCGCCGCCCATTCGGCTGCGGAAGTCAGCGACCGTCGTCCCTTCGTGAACGACCCAAGTGTTCAAGTAACGAGGCGGCAACGCAAACCAAGCGCCCGTCAAATGAAATCGAACATTGGCGGCGCGATGGGTGAAATCGCTGAGCCAATAAGTGTGGACATGGCGCAATATCCCAAAGTCAATCCTGTTGCCCCCGCTCGCACAACCTTCCAGAACGAGGTGCGGAAACTTCTCCCGCAAAAACGCCTTGACAGCGTAAACGCCTTGCGTGTGGGCGTAAGTGCCGTCACCGTCTTGATGACCGTGCGTTGGGTCGTTGCAACCCAAGCCGTAGGCAATGTTGTAGTCCCATTTGAGCCAATCAACGCCGTAGTCGGAGATGACTTTAGCGAGGCGTTCCTTGAACCACTCAACCACTTGCGGGTTACCGAAGCAAAGGTGAGCGTAGCGACCGCCGCCGATGATTCGTCCGTCCCGTTTAGCAAGCCAGTCAGGATGCTGCTTCGCTATCTCGGTTTCAAGGTCAATGCGTTCGGGTTCAACCCACAAACCGAACTTCATGCCTTTGATGTGGACATAATCGGACAAGGCTTTCAATCCGTTTGGGAATTTGCCCTTGTGCTCAACCCAATTGCCCAGCCCGTGTCCGAAATCGCCGGTGCCGCAACCTTCATACCAGCCAGCGTCAACGACGAAAACCTCGCAACCCAAATCGGCAGCGATGTCAACTTCGCGTTTCAAAATCGCTTCGTTGATGTTTGTCGTCCAGCCGAACCAAGAGTTGAACTGCACCCACGGGAAATTTTGAGGGGCGGCTAGACACAAAAATTTTTCCTGCCACAGGTGCAATTGCCAACCCGCATCATCCCAATCGCCAGTGAAGAGCAACAAGAAGGCTGAGGGGGAGCGAATTTCGGAGTTGGGTGAAAGTCGGTGAACCACCTCAGTTGCGCCCATTTGAACCGTCACGGCGTTGCCTTGCTTTTGAATCAAGCCCCGCCATCGCCCGCTCCATTCTAACCCACCCACGACGCCTTCAAGGATTTCGCCTGTTTCCGCAGCCAAACCCAAAGCGAACCAAGGAATATCTTTCGCTGACGAACGCCCTTCGTCGCCGCAGGAAATCTTAACCGATGCTCCATCTTGAAGGGTTTGCTCGGTCAAAGCGAAACTGCTTGGCGGGAACTTGTCATCGTAGCGACCGCCCGTTAAAGTGAGCAAACGAACTTGCTGGTTCGGGTGCAGTGTCAAGGTCAGCGGGTCAAGCCCGTTAACTTCAATGGGTTCTGAACTTTCGTTGCGCAAGACAAAGCCCATTTCTAATGCAGCCGAGTCGTCAAAAGTTCTGAGCCAGAGAATGGCAGCAAGGGCAAGCCGTTGGTGCTTCAGGCGAAATTGCAACTCCGTCAAATTCCCCTGCTTGCGCTGCTGGGCATCAGCGAAAACGAATGCCCCGCCATCGTTTTGCGGGGAAAGTGAAGTGACTTGGATGCCGTTAATTGTTGTGCTGAAACCGAAAACAGGGACAGGCACTTTCACCCAATCGGTTCGGGTCAAAGCGTTCTGCCACGACAAAATGGCTAACTGCCGCCGCTCTGTCAGCCCGATGGTTAGGGTGAAAAGCGGGGACGAAATTTGCCATCGCTCCTGAACGGCATCATAAGTGACCTCAACGCCTCCAGCCATCGTTCCCACCCCGTTTTCGTTGTCAACAAGCAGCCGTCGGGAATTTCTCCTTCCACCTCTCGCGCAGCAACTTGTGGAGGCGTTCTTTGACCTCGTAGGGGAGTTCGTAAAGTTCGGTGCCTTTGTAGAGCAGAATCGTTTTCCGAACGGTGTCAACGACGACCTTGCACGGGTCGCAGTCGCGCAAGTGTTTCTCAAGTTCCTCGCAAATGCTTGGGTCAATTTCGCCGTCAATGTAGTCGGAAATCGCTTTCAGCAAATCCTCGCACTTCACTTCAACCTTCCTCCTTCTTCGCCTCCAAAACTTGGGCGAGGGTGCGTTGGAGCAACTCCCAAGCCAAAGTCGCACATTTGACCCGAACGGGAAATTCGCGAACGCCCCTCAATGCATCCAAGTCATCAAGTTCGCCCTCGGGAGGGAAAGGCTTTTCGCCCCGCATCATCTGTCTGAAATCCTCCGCGAACTTCAATGCCTCTTCAAGCCTCATGCCCTTGACTTTCTCCGTCATCATGGAGGCGGATGCTTGGCTGATGGCACAGCCTCGTCCCGAGAAGCGGATTTCAGAGATGCGCTCGCCGTCCGTTTTCAAATGCACGATGATATGGTCACCGCAGTATGGGTTCTCCTCTTCAGCGACCGCATCGGCATTCTCAAGGGTGCCAAAATTGCGCGGTCGCTTGTAGTGGTCAAGGATGATTTCTTGGTAAAGCCAATCCAGCGCCACAATCTCCTTGTCTGTTGCGCTCATGGCAGCATCGCTCCTTTGGCGAAATTAACTGCCCATTTCCGACCATGAACTTTGTGCCCTCGGCTAAATTATAGACCGCAACACGGAACTTGCACGCATGCAAATTCGCATCTCGGCTCAATTTGACAGCGTAGCCTCATGCCTTTCATCACAGAAATTTTCGGCAATTTGCGGCATAACGAAATCAAACCCTGCAGTCGCAGGACGGTGAGACGAAGATGGAGCGGAAAAGGTCTCGCGGAACATCTTTGGTTCTGACAGCCTTCGCCATGTTCGCGTTGCTGGCGACGGCTGCGTTGGCGATAGACTGGGGTTTGGTTTACTTGACCAGGCATCAGTTGCAAAACTTCGTTGATGCAGCGGCTTTGGCAGGTGCTCAGGAGTTGCCGAGCGCACCTCAGGCGAAGCAAGCCGCTGCCGAAAACTACGCACGAAACTTCGGCGAGAACCGTCGCATCCCACCTCCAACGCCTCAGCAAGTCAGTTGCCCTCCCAGCGATCCAGACTTGCAACCGACGACGACTTGCTACCAAATTGGAGACGACTTGGTGCACATAACCACGCCTTATCAGCGGACAGGCGATCCATCGCCGAACCCGAACCTGATAAATGTCAAGGCATGCAGGGTCGTCTCGTTGTTCTTCGCTCGCGTGCTCGGTGTCCGTCAAATTCGCGTCTGCGCGAAGGCAACGGCTATAGGCAGTCGCCCCACAATTGCTCGCGGTCTCGTCGTTCTCGACCCGTCGGGAGGAAATGCCCTATGGTTGCAGGGGAACGCAAGGTTGCAAATCTTTGACGGGTCAGTTATCGTCAACTCAAGCGCCAACGATGCCCTTTTCGTCCAAGGCAACGCTTCACTTGTTGCCCAGCAAATTGCCATCGTCGGCAACTACCGATTACAAGGCAATGCCTCCGTCACACCCACACCTTTGACCGGTCAACCCCCAGTTTCGGACCCGTTGGCAAGCCTTCCGCCTCCTTCAACCACAGGGTTGCCAGTTTTCCCTGGACAAACCATTGGCGGGAACGACACTGCTGTGTTGCAGCCGGGAGTTTACACGGGTCCGATTCGCGTTGAGGGCAACGCGAGTGTGACTTTGCAACCAGGAATTTACATCCTTCGTGGCGGTTTGCTGGTCAGCGGAAATGCCCGCGTTCGCGGTGATGGTGTCTTGCTCTACAACGAAAACGGTCGGATCGAAGTTCAAGGCAACGGTGAACTCAGGTTGTCAGCGCCGACAAGCGGAACCTATCAAGGCATCACCATCTTCCAGTCACGCAGCAACACCGAGCCACTTTGGTTTTCGGGCAACGCGAGTTTGCAGATAAGTGGGACGATTTACGCGCCAAAAGGCTTGGTCCACTTTGAAGGTAACGCCGACCTTCAAGACAGCATGGTCATCGCTTGGCGGGTTGAGCTTCAAGGTAACCCTCAGGTAACCATTAGGGCGAAGGAACCGCCTTTCGCTGCTGGCGAGGAAGTGGCAATTGGCTTGGTTGAGTGATACGGATTCAGAATTTTGCGTCAAACTTGATGGTGGCGTGAGTGGCGGCAGTGCAGAAACCGCTGAGGAAAAGGCGGTGACCAGCCATGAGACTGTGGCGATTTCTGACGGTTGCCCTGCTTTTAGGGACAGCAGTTGCCTTCGCCGACCCTGACCCAAGCCGTTGCATCATCGTTGTGCCACCGTTGTCGTTTGGCAGTCCATCTTCGGGCAACATCGTCATTGTCCCCGGCTTAAGCGGGATCGTCTCGCCCGGTGTTATCATCACTTCCCGACCAATCATCTCCTCCCGACCGACAGTGATTGTTCCCGGCGGATACTTCCTCGTGCAGTTCCAAAGCGGCAACTGGACATTTGTTTGGGTTGAGCCGCTGAAGACCGATGTGGTGATTCTCGGTCGCCCATACATTCGCCCCATCCGACCATCACCTCTGATTGTGCCGCCTCATTACTTCCTCTACGACCCATCCGTAACCTATGGGATGCCTCAGGTCTGGCACAGCCCGCTTTTGCAGCCGGGAGTTTTGGTCTTCAGGTTGAAGCATCGTTCGGCAGAGGAAGTTGCGAAATTGTTGAACGAAGCAAGGGTCGTCCCTGACGGTCAATTCTCTGGGATGGGCAACATTTTGATTGTCAGCGCACCCAGCCTGGCTACCAGCGGGGTTCAACAGTCTCGCATCCGCGACCTCATCGCTGCCCTTGACCAACCCACCGAAAAAGCAACGACTCCTGCCCCGAGCAGTTCCCAAATTCGTTGGCAGGTTGAAGTTTACCGAGCACACATGACAGTTTGCGCATCTCAGGAAAACTTGCCCTCCGACCGCGCTGCCTTGCTGAAACTTAGCGGCTATGACTGCCTGCACAAACTCGGCGAAGCAAACTGGGACCCAATCCGAACCGATGTCCTTGTCAAGGGCGAAAAGGTTGAAGCGAGGTTGGTAGCGCGGAAGCAAACAAACGGGTGGCATTTCGTTTTGAGAGGGCAACTCAACGGCAAGCCTGTAGAGTTTGAGGGTCAAGCACCTGATTCGCCTCAACCCATCCTGTTAGTCGCACCGACAAAGGACGAAAAAGAAGGCTTGGTCTTCGTTTTGATGCCAAGCCGCTAAACATTCGCCGACTAAAGTCTATCATGCGTGCAGGCGTGTAAGCGTGCATGAGTGCAAGCGTGCATAAAAACGGTGCGGAGTGCTGGGTGCGGTGTTCAGATTTTTCGCTTCATGCCACTGGCTTCAGCCAGTGAGGGACAAGGGGCACGGGACAAGGGACATGGGATTTGACAGATTTCTCTGAGCGCCGAAATCTTTCGGCGTTTGGGAGGGCGAACCTCCCGGTGAGCCCAACCTGAGTGCGATGTGCTAAGTGCGGTTGTCAAGCCAAAATTTTCGGCAATGCAAGAGCACTGCCACACAAAACTATTCGCCACTCGCTACTCGCTGTTCGCCATTCGCTATTCGCCAGTCGCTATTTGCCGTTCATTATTCGCTATTCGCCATTCGCTACTCGCTGCCGTTTTCGGCTCGGCAGAGCCTCGCCCTCTCACTTTTCCATGCCCCATGTCCCTTGCCCCATGTTCCGTCTAAAGTTAGTGGTCAAAGCCGTTGCTATCCCCTATCTCGCCAGTCGCCAATTGCCAGTCGCTATTTTCCGCTTTACGGGTGCATTGTCACCTTGATGGCTTTGTGGTGACCGGCGTGGATGGCTGTTTGGACTGCTTGCTGCCATTGGGAAAGCGGGAATTTGTGGGTGACGAAGCCTTTGAGCAGCGACGCGTTCTCTTTCAGCAAACCCAAAGCCAACTCAAATGTCCGAACCCTTTCGCCCTGCCAAACTTCGATTCCGTAGGCGTAAGTGCCGATGACTTTGAGTTCCTTGAACCAAATGCTCGTCCAGTTGACTTTGGGCTCTGCTGGCATGCCCACGACGGCGAGGACGCCGTTGGCGCGAGTCCATCGCACTGCATCTTCAAGTGAGTTTTCGCTCCCGACGCAATCAAAAACGATGTCAAATCCGCCCAGAACCGTCGGCTTGCCCAACTCTGGTCGGAAAAGTTTTGCGCCCGTCAGTTTCGCAAGTTTCTCGTAAACCCGCTCGCTGGCATTGACAACTTCGTTCGCTCCCAACTTGAGCGCCCAATCTCTTTGATGCGGATACTTGGCTATGGCGACGAGGTGCAAAGGTTCTCTGCCTGAAGCACGCTCCAAAACTCTCAGTGCAGCGATTGTCAACAGCCCAATTGTCCCGCAGCCAATGACAAGGCTCGTTTTCGGTTCGCTCTGAAAACATTGGATTGCTTTCAGGACTGAATGCAAGGCGCAACTGAACGGTTCAGTTAAGACGGCGATTTCGTCGTCAAGTTCGTCGGGCACTTTGAACAGTTGCCATTCGTGGGCAACTAATTCGTCGCTCCAACCGCCGCCAGTGTCTCGGCAGTAGCCCGTTTGGATGCCAGCGCTGATGATTCCTTCCGTCACCCTTTCGCAGCAAGCGTAGTTGCCTTCGGAACATCGCGGGCAAGGTGGCTCAATTTCCCGCACGAAGCAACTGAGGGCTGGCTCAACGACAATCCTGTCACCGACACGAACTTTTGAGACACCGCTGCCGACTTCTATGACCTCACCGACAATTTCGTGCCCGAAAGTGAACGGGACTGATGTCAAGGGCGAAAGGAGAAGGGAACTTTTCGCTGTTATGACGGCGGTGTCGCTGCCGCATATTCCGCAAAGTCTCGGTCGTATCCGAACCCAACGGGGCGAAGGCAATTTGAGGCTCTCAACTTCCTTGAGCGCCACCATTCCCAATGGGCTCGTCATCACCTTTGGAAGCCACTTGCCCAAAGTTTTGACTATCGCAAACCGCAGCACGCTCTTCCGGAACTGGACGGCTCTCATTTTTTCTCACCCGACCCGCAAAACCCGAAATCAAAAGCACAGCAGCCATTATGGCGCAAAAGTAAACGAACCAGTCTCCAAAGCGGGTGAACGGAGTGGTTGCGGGTTCGCGAATGACCTTTAGTTTCGTTTCAAGCACCACAGGTTTGCCCAAAGGCGCTTCCGCTACGATGTCACCGTCTGGCTCAATGGCTTGGGAAAGTCCAGTCAAGTCAGCCTTGAGGATGGCAACTTCGTTCTCAATGGCGCGGATGGGGAGAAAGGCAGCGTGCAAATGGTGAAGCAAGTAGCCGATGGAAGGTGGGTCGGTGTTTGGGACGGCGATGATTTTCGCACCTTGACGAACTAACTCTCTGACGACATCTGGGAAAACTGTGTCAAAACAAATGGCGATGCCAATCTCGCCATGCGCCTTCACTTCGCTCCCTTTTCGGAAATGCCAACGCTCTGCGCCGAACAGGTGAACTTTTCGGTGTCGCAGCAACTCTTTGCCACCGGGGCTGACCAAAACCGCAGCGTTGTAAGGCGGGTCGCTTTCTGCCAAGCCAGCAACTATCAATGCGCCAGTTTTCGCGGCAGTCTCTGAAAGCGCTTGGCGCATCGACTCCGTCTCCTGTCCCAAAGCCAGTTCGGGCAGAACGATGATGTCGGCATTTCTGACCTTTGCTGCCATGCTCAATGGGTTGTCCGTGTAGTTCTGAACGAGCGCAACCTTTAGGGTGCGACTTTCATCTGAGTGGAGTCCAAAAGCACGCATTAAAACGAGTTGCGATGCCAATATCGCCAGCAAAGCAATTCCAATCCCAACCCAGTTGACTTTCACGCTTGCCACCATTTCGGCAATAAGGGCAGCAACGAACCAAACAAACCACGAAGCGAACCAAATGCCGAAAATGGATGTAAGTGGCAAGACGGAAAAGCGCAAGGGCGCTTGAGTTATCGCCAATTGGACGGGCATGGGCAAGACGAAACTTGCTCGCTCGGCAATAACGCCCAAAACTGAAACTCCCAAAATCCAGCCGAAGCCGCGCCAAAATCCTGTTTGCCAAAGTTTGCCTGAGACGCTGGCGACAACCCCGACAACTAACGCGAGCAAGAAGAAGGGGGCTAAAGTGACCACGCAAGTTCCGAAGTCAACTGGGTAGGTTGCGCCTTGGATTTTTGCGATGCGGACGCTGAAGGTGATGGGTAAGACGGAAGCAGCGAGCCCCCAAAGGATTGCGCACAAAGTTCTTTGCTCCCAACAAATTGGCTCGAAATTGGCGATGAGCAACAAAGCCAACCCCAAGTAAGCCATCGGCGACCACTTGCAAGGCGGGACGGAAGCGCCGAAAATCAACCCACCAACGACCGATAAAAGCAGCGCCTTCACAACCTTTCACCCGCCAAAAGCGTTTCAGGGACGGCAACAAATGTCAAGATTGACTGCACCGGTAAACGCGCAACTTGCAACCCGCAACTTTTTCTAGGCTAAAGCCCTTCCAGCCCAACTGCCGAAAAACCTTATGCCTGCGTTACATTTTTGCACAGCCCACAAATTGACCGAGAGGTGAGAGGAATGTCAGCGCTGACAATTCGCACTTTGCTAAGTGACCCGTTGGTTCAAATCATCATCGCCACTTTGCTCGGTGGCATCGGGCAAGCACTCATCAAATACGGCGTCACGAACACCGAAACTGGAAGCGGTCTGGTGGCAACAGCCATTAGGCTGATGCTTTCGCCGGGCGTTTTGGCTGGTCTTTGCGCTTACGCAATTTCGTCGGTTTTCTATGTCATGGTCGTTCGGAGCAAAGGTCTGAGTTTCGCCTATCCCTTCGTTGCAGCGAACCAAGTCATCGTTTTCCTTCTGGCTTGGCTTCTCTTCCGTGAAGCCATTCCGCCCCTTCGCATCGTTGGATTGGTTGTCGTTTGCTTAGGCGTGACCCTCATTGCGCTGAGCAAGTGAGCGGGCTTTGACTGCACGGCGCAAGGGGATGGTTTGGGATGAGAGGCAAAAATCGTGCACTCGTTGTCGCAGCGTTGGCATTCCTTGCGCTCATCCCGCATTGGCGGACAGTCTTATTGGGTGAAGTTCCATTGCCTGAAGGCTACCTCGCTTTGATTGCGCCCGAATTGAGAGACTACTTGATGCCGACACCTTGGAACGCTCTTTGGTGGGATGCTGTTGGGCAGTTTTGGGCTTGGAGGACGGAAGCGATGCGGCAACTTTACGAAGGTTGCATCCCCCTTTGGACGAACCGAGTCGGTTGCGGCTTCCCTTTCCTCGCGAACCCTCAAACCCAGAGCCTTTATCCGCCAACCCTGCTGGGTGAATGGTTGCTTGAATTCGGGCGAAAATTCGGGATTGGAAGAGACCAACCTTTGCCCTTGCGTTCCGCTCGTTTGATGGCGTGGTTAGTTTTTTTGCACACCCTTTTGGCTTTGGCTGGCGCTTACTTGCTAATTCGCTCCTTCGGCATCTCACGGTGGGCGAGTTTGGTCGGTTCGGCTGCATACGGGCTCGGTTCATTTCAAACTGCGTGGGCTTTACTGCCTACCTTGCCTGCAACCGCTGCTTGGCTTCCATTGACCCTTTGGCTGGTTCGCCAACTCTTTGCGTCGGCTCAGGCGAAGCAAAACGGCATTGCCAAACTTGTCAACTACGCATTTGCCCTTTCACTTTCGTTGGCGATGCTCCTGCTCGCTGGGCACGGGCAAGTCGCCATTTACTCGCTGCTTGCGATTTTGCTTTTCGCTCTCGTTGAAGCCGTTTTCGCCAGCCGACAAATCCGCTGGGTTGCGATGTTCGCCTTTATCGCTTCGTTTGTCTTTTCTTTCGCCATCGCAGCGGCGCAACTGTTGCCGACGATGGAGTTGACACCGTTGACTCACCGACACACTTCTCCGACTTGGGAAGGTTATCAAGCCTTTGCCCGTCGTGGTTTGACCCTTGCCGATTGGGCTACGATGTTTTTGCCTTTTCTGTTCGGCAATTCCTCCGACGGTTCTTATTTCGGCAAGGAAAGTTTCGCCGACTACTGCGCTTATGCGGGTTTTGGCGTTCTGGTTTTGGCGGGGCTGGGAATTTGGGATTGGGTCGTGAAATTTCTGACAAGGCGCTACACTCCCACACGCTTGCGCGCCCACACGCCTGCACCCTTGCACGCTTATACGCTTGCACGCCTGCACGCTTGCACGCTCTTTTTGCTGGGCGCATTGCTCGCATCAGGTTCAACCTTCAACTTGCCGCTTTACTTTTGGTTGCCCGGCTTCTCCCAACTTGGGACGCCCACAAGGGCTGTGTTCCTGTGCCAATTGGCGATGGGGATGATTGCAGCGAAGGCATTGGACGAAATTGATGGATTGGCGGTCAACTGGAAATCGGTTATCGCAACGGTTTTGCTTTTGCCCATTGCAGTTGTCTTTTGCGTGGGCTTTTGGCTCAGCATGAAGACGAGCGAATTTGAATGGCGTGGTTGGCTGGCTTTGAATGTCGCTCAAAACATGGGCGTGCTTTTGGGCGTTTTCGCCCTGTTGCTCTTCGCTTTGCGAACTAAAGTGGCAACCAATTCACCACTTTTGCGCTACGGCGTTCCAATTCTGCTCGTCGGCGAACTCGTTTGGTTCGCAACCCAGCAAATTCCGACGGCTCGCACTTCAATGTTGAGGGAAGCGTTGAAGGTCGCTGAGGAGCGTTTGAGCCAGATTGTCAAGCCTCTTCCAAAATCTTACCCTTTCAAGACACCAACCCGCCTTTTGTTTCTCGGTAGGGATTGGAGTTTGGTCCACTACCCGCGCTCGCTCTTGCCGCCAAATAGCGTGCTGCTTCTTATGACCTCAGTTGCTGATGCCCGCAACTATGACTCACTCTTGCTTCGCCACCACAAAGCCGTCATGGCTCTGTTTAGCGAAGGCAACCCGTGTCCTTTTGAAAACGGCAACTTGATTTTGATGCCGAGAAGATGGATGGACTTGGACGCTGCAAAGAGATTAGCCCAAATCGTCGGCGCTGACGCAGTGGTCGGAGCGTTTGACGGCGAGTTGAAATTGCTGGCAGTGACGGCTAAAGAAGGGTGGCAGCCAAGAACTTTCGTTCCCGCCAATGTCCGATATGTTTCCGACATCAACGAAACCTTTGAAGAGTTGCTCGTGATGCCCGAAGACACAGTTTTGCTGTCAGCGAGACCAAAAAAGCATCGTGGGGAGGTGGGCGATCGCGCGTTTGTGGTTTTTGACCAAGATTCGCTCGTCAAGGTGAGGGTGCAAACGCAGCGATTTCTTCATACCGTCCGACCAATTTGGCTCGTCCTTTCCGACACCGCTTATCCGGGTTGGCTCGCCTTCACAAAGTTAGGAGACGGACGATGGGGACAATTGCAAACAGCGGTCGCAAATGGTGCTTTCAGGGCATGTCATTTGCCTGATGCCGGTAGGGAAGTCGTTTGGGTTTACTTCCCGTCAAGTTTTGCTGTCGGCGCTTTCCTGAGTTGCGTTGGAGTTTTTTGCCTTGCGGCACTGCTTGCAAGTTCGTTCCTCCGCAGTCTTCAAGGCTTAGCGTGGGCAAAATTTTCGGGTAGGCTAAAGTTGCCCTGAAGCGGTCGGGCGGAACTTTGACCATCTGAGGGGGTGACGAAGGTGAAGTTGGGCTTGGTGACTTACAACTTGGCTCGGGATTGGGATTTGGAGACGCTCATCCGCGTCTGCGAGACGGTTGGGCTTGACGGCGTGGAGTTGCGGACAACGCACAAGCACGGTGTTGAACCAACGCTCTCGCCCCAAGAGCGGGAGCAGGTTCGCAAGAGGTTTGAGCAGACAAAAGTGAAACTTGTCGGGTTGGGGACGGTTTGCGAGTTCCACTCGCCTGACCTGAACGAAGTCAGGCGCAACATTGAAGAAGCCAAAAGGTTCATCATCCTCGCAAAAGACATCGGCGCAATCGGAGTGAAGGTGCGACCCAACGATTTGCCGCCCAATGTCCCGAAGGAGAAAACAATCCGCCAAATCGGCGAGTCGTTGCGTGAAGTCGGAGAGTTCGCTCAAGAGAACGGCGTGGAAGTCTGGCTGGAAGTTCACGGGCGCGGGACAAGCAACCTTGAAGTCATCAAGGCAATCATGGAAATTGCGAACCACCCGCAAGTTTGGGTTTGTTGGAACTCAAACCGTGAAGATGTCGTTAACGGCTCGGTCAAGCCAACTTTTTCGTTGGTTCGCAATTGGATTCGCCATGTCCACATCACTGACCTTTGGCGCGACGATTACCCTTGGCGCGAACTTTTCGCTTTGCTGAGGGAAGCGAACTACGACAGGTTCACCATGATTGAGTTGCCCTACTCCATGAGCACGGTTGATGACGCAGTTAAGTTGCTTCGCTATTACCGAGCGCTCTGGCGTGAGTTAAGTTCCCCATCCGTTGACGGTAGGTCACAACGGTAAAGGCATTGATGTGTCAAACTTGGTGAGGGCGAGGGGGCAAGTTACCGCGCTCTGGGTCAGTGGGGAGGTGTCTTTTGCATGAGAGCAAACTGTTGTTCTGGCGCTGTTTTAGTTGTGGCGTTTCTTTTGAGCCTGTCTTGGGCGCAAACTCAGGAATGGCAGTGGCACACGGTTCAAAAAGGCGAAACTTTGTATGGCTTGGCGCGACAATATCGGACGACGATCAACCAAATTGTCCAATTGAACGGCTGGAAAGCCCCCCGCCCATTGAAGGTGGGCGAGAAAATCAGAGTGCCCACAAAAGTCGCTACCCCGACTGCTAAACCGAGTCCGCAGCCAAGCAGAGAAGTGGTGCAGAAGAAACCGATGCCTTCCCTTCCACCAACACGCTTGCAAGTCCTACAGGTTCAGGTCGGTAAGGCTGTGGTTTTGACAATTCGCAACTTGAGGTCGGTGAGCGTTGCGAACCCTGAAGTTGCTGATGTCCAAGTTTTAGGTCCCGACCACTTGGGCGTTCTCGGCAAGAGTGTCGGGAGCACGAGCCTCATCGTCATCGCTGATGGACGGACATTCACCCTTGATGTCCAAGTTGTCCCTGAACCGTTTTTGCGGGAACGGCTGATGGCTCTCATCAACATCCCGACAGTCCAAGTTGAGGTCATCAAGGGCGCAATTGTCCTTTCGGGCACTGTCCCGACACAGCAAGACAAGGAGCGAGTTGCCGCTCTCGCCAGATTGTTTGCCGCCACTGTGTTGGATTTGCTCAAAGTTGAAGAGGCTAAGCCTCCAGAAGAGGTCAAACCTGCTTTGCCATCTCCGCAAGAGATTGAGCGAGGCATCGGGATTGAAGGCGTGAAAGTCAGGGTTGTGGGAGATAGCGTCGTTCTGGAAGGCGTCGTGAATTCGCCCGATGATGCTGCCCGTGCCGAGAAAATCGCTGTCTTGTTGGCGCCGAAGGTCGTGAACTTGCTACAAGTGAGACCCATGACTGCTGAAGAGGTTCAATCTCTGATTGCGATTCCAACCGTTAAGGTCCGGTCAACGCCGGAAGCCATCGTCGTGGAAGGAGAGGTCTCTTCGGCTGAGGAACTTCAGAGGCTCAACGAGATACTTGCCCAAGTTCGCGGAAAGGTCATCAATTGGGTCAAGGTCGCTGCTCCTCCGCCCCCACCGCCGACACCGCCTCCGCCAAGTTTCGCTGAGCGGGTGAAGGAAGCCATCGGAATTCCCACCATTGATGTCAAGGGCGATGAGAAAGGTTTGGTGCTGATGGGCACTGTCTCATCTCAAGCGGAGAAGGAACGAGCATTGAGGATTGCCCGGTTCATGCTTGGACTGCCGCCTGTCCCGCCTCCAACTCCCGCACCTGCAGCCCCATCTTTCGGGATAACCACGATGACCACTCCACTCACTGGCGCAGGAGTTGCAGGAGTCAATCCCGTCACTGTGACACCGACCGCCCCTACCCAGCAGCAACCTCAAATCCTTGACCTGATTGAAGTCAAGGGCGGCAAGCAAATCCGTGTTGAGTTGCAGGTGGTTGAAATCAACAGGACGGCACTGAAACGCTTGGGAATTGAGTATCCCGCGCTGAGCACCCCTGACCCATTGCAAGCACCGGGCATCGTCTTTGGTCAGATTGAAAATCCGGCAACGGGTGGCGTTACAGGCTTCGCCCAACGGACGCCGATAAAAGCGGTTTTGCAGGCGATGGAGCAGAAGAACCTCGCCCGAACTCTGTCTGCACCGAGCGCTGTGGTTTTGAGCGGTCAAGAGGCAAGGTTCAATGTCGGCGGAGAAATTCCTATCCCCGTCGCTACAATTGCACCTGGGGTTGGGACAACGACAGCCGTTGAGTTCCGACCCTTCGGGTTAGTTTTGAGCGTCATCCCCACCGTTGAACCCAACGGGAAAATCGCTTTGAAGGTGAGCACGGAAGTGAGCGAACTTGACACGACCATAGCCGTGAACATCGGTGGCGCTCTAATCCCGGGAACGAGAATCCGCAAGGCGAGCACTCAGGTTGAATTGGCTTCAGGTGAAACCCTCGTCATGAGCGGTCTGGTGCAACGGGTTCAACAGGAGATTGTCAACAAAGTTCCGTTCCTGAGCAAAATCCCGATTTTGGGCGAACTGTTCACGAGCCGAAAGTTCCAGCAGGGTGAAACCGAACTTGCCATCTTGGTCACGCCGATCCTGATTGAGCCATCGGAGTGAAAGCACAGTTCAAACCTTTCGCCGAAAGAATTCGGCGCCCACCAAATTCCGCCACCGACCGTAATGGGGTTGCGTGTTGCGAGTTGAGCGTTGTGCGTTCAAGTCAAGTTGACAACGAAGCACGAACAATCCGCACTAAGGTCTTTAGCCTGTTAGCGCACTTGCACGCTTGCACGCAGTATCGTAGTTGACGACGCAGAACTTGAGCGCCGACTTTAGTCGGCGAAACTTTCATCTCCATGTTCCCTGCCCCGTGTCCCAATCAACACGAAAAGGCGACACCGCCACCTGCAGGGTCAGAAGCGCCCGTCCACTCGTTGCCCCGCTTCACAGCCAACTGCACCAAAGCGATGCCGCCGTAACTTTGTGGCAACTTGACGCAAGGTTGCCCCCGCTTTTGAACTTCTTCCAGCACCCACGAAGGGATTCGGGCTTGACATTCAATTTCATGGACTTGAGCGTCAAACCTCGGCGCCGAAACTGCCTCAATCGGTGACATCCCGAACTCAATGACATTCAGCATCGCTTGAACGATGGCGCTGACAATTCGTGCCCCTCCCGGCGCTCCCAAGACCAGAAAAGGTTCGCCGTCTTTGAAGACAATAGTCGGAGCCATCCCAGAAACCCTCGCTTTGCCGGGAGCAATGGAATTTGGATGCCCTGGCAAAGGATGGAAGCCGACCATCGCATTGTTGAGCATGAACCCCGTGCCTCTCGGAATAACTCCCGATGATGAGCCGAGCGTGTGAGTCAGCGCCACGATGTTCCCATCACTGTCAACGACCGTTATATGGGTTGTGCCGTGAGGTTCGCTAATTCCAAGTCTCGGGACTGTCAAGACCTCGCCTCGCTCAATCTTTTCGCGCCACTTCCGGTTATGCTCCTCGGAAAGCAACTCGTCAACGGGAACATCCACGAATTCAGGATCGCCGTGGTAGCGGACTTTACAAGTGAAGGCTGCTTTGAGGGCTTGGGCAACGGTGAAAATGTAAGCGGGCGAATTGTGTCCCATCTTTTGCAGGTCAAACCCTTCCAAGATGCGTAAGGTCTGCAGAACTGTTAAGCCGCCGGCAGGAAGTGGTGCTGATACGACCTCAAAGCCCCGATAAGTTGCGCGAACGGGTTCATGCCATCGGACTCGGTAGTTTTCCATGTCGCTCCGAGTGATGTGCCCGCCATGCGTCTCCAATTCGGTGATTACTGCGGAGGCGATGGCTCCGTGATAAAAGTCTTCAGCACCGTGTTTCGCCAGTCGTTCCAATGTCCGAGCCAAATCGTGGTTCCTCAGAACTTCTCCCGCATCGTAAGGTGCGCCGTTCGGTTTCAGGAACAAGCGATGAGCCTCAGGGGAAAACTGCAGCCGTTGCAAAAGTGAGGGGCGCTCCGGGAATCTCTCGCGAGTTTTCCAACTTCTCGCCAATTCAGCCGTGACGACAAACCCTTCTGAGGCGATGCGAATGGCTGGCTGCAAAACTTGCTCCCAAGACCAAGTTCCGTATCGTTTGAGCAACTCGCACAGTCCAGCGACTGTTCCTGGCACCCCGACCGATTGAGCGCCCACATCGTTGACAGCACCTTTAAGGAAGAAACCGAACCCGTCGGGCGCTTCTCGGATAACTTTGTCCGCCCACATATCTGGCGTCGCTTTGCTTCCTGCTCTGGCGTGAAAAGCGAGACATTTGACCTGCTTGGTTTTCGCCTCGTAGATGAGAGCGACACCGAACCCACCAATTCCGCACATTTGCGGGTCAATCACGCCTTGAACCAGCGCTGCTGTCACCGCTGCATCCACAGCGTTTCCGCCTTGCCTCAAAACTTTAACCCCTTCCTCAACTGCCAAGACTTGAGGCGCAACGACCAAGCCAGCCACAGTTCATCACCCCTTTGCGTGATGCGTAATGCATAAAGCGTGATGCGTGAAGCGTGATGACCAATTGCGACCAACTTCACTTTTGAGGCTGGTTTTGATTTTCGCTTTTTGCAACCTCGTCTTTCTCTTCGCTCTTTTCGCCTTGCTCAGAACTTTCGGTTACAGCCCTCAAGCCTTGTTCAGCCAACATGTCCCTGTATCGCCTCAAATCGGCGAGGAGTTGCTCAAGCCGGGCAATGAGTTGGTCAAGGACAGCGATGCCATGAGTTGCCTCGTAAACTTCAAACTCACCCAAAGCGACATAGCGGTCGCTGCCGTGATTGCTGAGGATGCGCAGTTTGACGAAACGAGCCTCTGTTGGTAGGAAGTAAAACTCTTGGCGTCGCTTCTCGTTGCGGAGCGTGCCTATCAGGACAAGTTTCCAGTTGGCTTTATCTGGGTCAGTGTCGGTGGTAACCCAAATTTCAAAATCGCGTGCAGCCCGACCAATGAAGGTCGGGTCAGGAATGGTTGGGTCAAGGACAACTTTGTTGATGAGTTTGACCTCGCGGTTGCGGAAGGCGAAAATTATCTCCTGCGGGAATTTAGCCTCTTTGGAAGCCCAACCGTTAGTTCCCGTTTGCGGCTCGCGACCATCCCAAACGGTCCCGTCAATGAGGTTCCGGACGCTCCAATTTTCGTCGTCCAACTGGCTCGTGAACTTGACAATAGTGCCACCATTTTTCGCTGCCACCAAGTTCACTGTGCCGGAAAGCACCAAAGGTTTGGACGGCTGCTTTGGCTGCGTTTGAGCAAGAAGGGAACTCGTCATCGCTGCCGTAAACAACAGCAACCAACGCATCAGGGCCACCTCCTTTGAGCCGACTTTAGACAGGGCAACACTTTTTCTCAAGCCAAAGTTTAGGGCAAGCGGAGGCTGAATGATTGAGACCGTCTTCCTTCAGCGCCAAGTTTGTGTCAAGATGAAAAGCGGCAGCGATGCTATTCGGAGGCGATTGAGATGCCAGAAGCGAAGCCTTCTTTGGCAGGTGCGCTTTTGTTGCTCGTCATGATTGCGGGCGGGATAACTGGGCTGATGTGGGAAGTTTTCGCCTTTGCCAGAAAGCGAACTTTCCTTTCACCTGCGCGGTTCGCTTGGCGCATCGTCAGTTGGATTCTCATCATCGCCGTCTTCTTCGGCATGTTCGCTGGGATGTATCTTCTTCGCTTCCCCGAACCCCGTTCCGCTGTTCGCTACTGGTCTTTCTTCCTCGCGTTCGCTTTCCTTGCTGTGGCTTTTCTCGTTGTCACGGCTTTCCGCGATTGGCGCTGGCTTATGAGCGAGCAATTCAAACGCAAGGTTGAACTTTACCACCAACTCGGTGAGGAACTCAAAAAGTTGGCTGAAGGCAAGCAGCCACCTGAGGGGAACGGTCATGAGGGTTGACGACGCTTTTTGGATGCGAAGGGCTCTGAGGCTTGCGAGGAAGGGGATTGGCTGGACCTCGCCCAACCCGCCTGTTGGCGCCGTGATCGTAAAGGACGAGTCGCTCATCGCTGAAGGCTACCACGAAGGGGCAGGGAAACCTCACGCTGAAGCCGTTGCCTTATCGCGAGCCGGCGAAAAAGCGGAAGGAGCGACGCTTTATGTGACTTTAGAACCTTGTGACCACTACGGGCGGACTCCACCATGCACTCAAGCGATAATCGCCGCGAAAATTCGGCGGGTCGTGGTCGGAACTGTTGACCCAAACCCGATTGTCAACGGGCGAGGAATTGAGAGGCTGAGACAAGCAGGGATTGAAGTGACGATCGGGGTGCTTGAGGATGAAGCGAAAGAACTGATTGAGCCTTTCGCAAAGTTCATCCGCCAAAAGATTCCGTTTGTGACCCTGAAGTTAGCGATGAGTGCTGACGGCAAGATAGCAACCAAAACGGGAGAGTCAAAGTGGCTGACGGGCGAACTCGCTCGCAAATATGCCCATAAGTTGCGCCACGAGCATGACGCAGTTATGGTGGGAGTTGGGACGGTTTTAGCCGATAATCCCAAACTCAATGTCCGACTCCTTCGCGGCAAGGTGAAGCAACCTGTTCGGGTCGTCGTTGACAGTTATGCCAGAACACCACCGAACGCAAATGTCATCCGTTCGGCGGAAACTCCGTGTATCATCGCAGTGACGGAAAAAGCGCCGAGCGAACGCGTTGATGCCCTGAAGAGGGCTGGAGCGGAAGTTTGGAAGTTGCCGGAAGATTCAAAAGGGCGCGTTAGTTTGCTTGAATTGCTGAAACGCTTGGCGGAACAGGACATCGTGAGCGTTTTGGTTGAAGGCGGGAGCGAACTTGCAGGTGCGTTGGTTGCGCAAAGGTTAGTTGACCGTGTTATCCTTTTCATTGCACCTTTGCTCATCGGCGGAAAAGAAGCGGTGCCCGCAATCGGGGGCGAGGGGTTTGAAAGGTTAAGTGAAGCCCTTCGCCTAACCAAACTTCGGCTAAAAAGGTTGGGCAACGATTTGGTCCTGATGGCGAAGGTAGAAGCGAGTTGAGCAGTTTGAAGAGGGCACGAAAGGAGCGTGAAGGTCATGAAGTTCAAGCGGGTGGTGATGATTGAACCCCGTTCTCCCCGCTTCCATGTCTTCAACTTTGTCAGACTCCCACGATTGGGGCTCCCGATTTTGGGAGCGATTCTGAAGAAGCGAGGCTGCGATGTGACAATCTTTTGTGAGGACCTCGCACCGATTGACTGGGACAAAGTCTTCCAAGCCGACATCGTTTTCGTTTCCACGATAACTTGCACCGCCCCGCGAGCCTATGAAATCGCCAAAGCGTGCAAGGAGCGCAATATCCCAGTCGTCATGGGTGGTCCGCACCCAACCTTTTTGCCCGATGATGCATTGCAACACTGCGACTATGTGGTTCGTGGTGAGGGCGAAGAGACGGTTGTTGAACTTTTGGAGGCTTTGAGTGATGGGGGTAAACCTTACGGTGTCAAGGGAGTTTCTTTCCGGGATGGCGACCAAGTTGTCCACAACCCGCCGAGACCGCTTGTTCAGGACTTAGACTCGCTCCCGTTCCCCGACCTTGACCTTATTGTCGGCAAGGAAAACATGTCCGTCACGCCGATTTTGACCTCGCGCGGCTGCCCATACAACTGCACATTTTGCTCGGTGACCGAGATGTTCGGGCACAAGTTCAGGAGGCGAAGCGTGGAAAATGTGATGGAGGAACTTCGCCTCCTCAAGCCGAGGAGCGTCTTCTTCTACGACGACATCTTCAACGCTGACGCCGAACGGATGGCGAACTTGCTTGAATCGATGTTGAGGGAAGGGATTACGCCCGACTGGAGTGCTCAATGCCACACCCATCTCATCCTGAAGCACAAAGAGTTGTTGCCGTTGATGAAGCGGAGCGGTTGCTTCGCACTTTATTTGGGCTTTGAGTCCATCAACCCTGCGACTTTGAAGGAGTATCGCAAGCGCCAAACCGTTGAGGAAATCCGCGAGGCAATTAGGTTGCTTCACAGACACGGCATCATGGTTCACGGCATGTTTGTTTTCGGCGCAGACACCGATGATTTGGCGACTTTCAAGGAAACGGTAAAATTCGCTCTCCGCAACCGAATTGACACCGCTCAGTTCCTTGTCCTGACGCCTGTTCCTGGAACTCAACTGTTCAGGCGGCTTGAAAGCGAGGGGCGAATTTTGACGAGGGATTGGCGATACTATGACGGTCACCATGTCGTTTTCCGACCAGCGAAAATGTCGCCTGTCGTCCTCCAACTGGCAGCAATGAAGGCAATGCACGCCTTTTACAGCCTAACAGCCATTGCCCACTATAGCGTCGCCATCAGAGATTGGGTTCGCGATTTGTCCAAGGCGATACTTCCAGCACTGCAAGGGAAAGTCAGGGAGTTTGTCCGCCGAATCTTCCACACCCGTGAATTGGTCTCGGTGGCAATGCGACTTTACGGCTGGTGGCAACTGAAACTTTTCGCCAAGTGGCAGAGACAGTTTGTCAAGTGGCTTGAAGAACAGTGGAACAACCTGCAACAACTCGGCGAGCCTAAACCGCCGACTTTGGCGGATGAGAAAACCAAAATGTGAGGGGTGAGGGAAGATGGATGTGCGAGAATGCTTGAAGACGAGGCGAAGCGTCAGGGCTTACCAAGACAAGCCAGTCCCAAGGGAGGTCATCGAGGACATCATTGACTGCGCCCGAATGTCCCCCTCCGCAGTCAACATCCAACCGTGGGAATTCATCGTCGTGACTGATCCAGAGACGCGGAAGAAAATCGCCGATCTGACCGACTACGGAAAATTCATCGCCAACGCACCAGTTTGCATCGCTGTCTTCTGCAAGGACACCAAGTATTACCTTGAGGATGGAAGTGCAGCGACGATGGCGATTTTGTTGGCTGCTTGGTCCTATGGGCTTGGAACATGTTGGGTGGCAGGCGACAAGAAACACTATGCTGAGCCAATTCGCCAACTCCTCGGCGTCCCGGAGGGCTACAAACTGGTCAGCCTCATCGCGATGGGCTACCCGGCAGAACAACCCACGAAGGAAAAACGCCCCCTCAAAGAAGTCCTGCACTGGGAACGATTCGGTCAGCACTGAAAATGGGCGCTAAAAATAACCAAGAGTTGCCTAAACCTACCAAGTTGCGACGACAGTGAGGTGAACTGCGTATGAGTTTTGTTTGCGATAGGGTCGCTATCTATCAAAAATCCTGTGAACGGATGGATGAATTGGCAGACTGCTGCGTTGATTTAGTTGTCACCAGTCCGCCTTACTGGAATTCCATTGACTATGACCAGCACACGACTGACCCCCAAGCGTGGTATCGGACACGAAAGGGCGGACCCTACGATGAGTATCTGGACTGGCTCACTCGTTGTTTTAAGGAAGTCTATAGAGTGCTAAAGGCTGGGGGCTATTGCGGGGTCGTTATTGGAACGGTTCTCTATGAGGGACGGTATTACCCGCTGCCTTACCACTTTGTCGGGCTAATGGAAAGCATTGGCTATGAGCTTGAGCAGGACATTATCTGGCACAAAGTGACGGGCGGTGCTAAGAGAGCAGGCGTGACTATCCAACATCCGTATCCCGGCTACTACAAGCCAAACATTATGACAGAGTTCATCTTGGTCTTTCGCAAGCCGGGTCCTCCCATTTATCGTAACAGAACTGCGGAAGAAAAGGGGCAAAACCGAATAGCAATAGACGCGCTTTTCAAGCATGAACTCGCCAACAACATATGGCACATTGCCCCCGTTCCGCCTAACACTATTGACCATCCATGTCCTTTCCCGGAGGAGATACCCTATCGCCTCATCTTGCTTTATTCCTACCGAGGTGACCTCGTGCTGGACCCATTTGCAGGAAGCGGGACGACACTGAAGGTCGCTTTACACTTAGGTCGGAGGGCAGTAGGCTACGAAGTTAAGGAGCAATATGTGAAATTAGCGCGGAAGCGAATTTTTGAACCGTTGAACTTACGGCGCTTATTAGTGCCACGCTATGAAACCATTAATTGGGTGCCTCATCAGTTGGCTTTGGTAAGCGGGGAGGTTGACGGAAGTGAGCCGATGCGAAGTCTTGGACTATGAAGGCTTGCTTGCTGAGCAAAATTGGTTTTGCCAACGAGGGCTGTCAATGGTTGTTTCACCAGACTTTGATGGCTTGTTATGTGCGCTGCTGATGAATTCTCACCTCGGTTGGCAACTTTGTGGGTTTTATGATGGGAAGGCGTTAGCGCTTTGTCACCCTGTTAACCACATTTGCGAGCTCGTGTTCTTGGATGTAGAAATCTACCGCCCGTCTGTCCGCAGCATTGGCAATCATTTACTCCAATGGAGCAGTCGCACCCCGCTTCCCAATTTTCAACGCACTATTAACCCCAACTTGTTGCGCGGTATCACAGCGTATAAGGAAGAGGAATTCCAGCGAAAGTATCCCTTCGGCACATCCCATTTCCTGCTCGCCCTCCTCGCTCACTCAGGCGTTGAACTCCGGTTGCCAACAACGAACAAACTCCTCACTATCTTGCTCTATCCTGACGGCACACATCGGGTGCTGCTCAACTACAGGAGTAATGTGATGGATTGGTTGAAATGGATGGATGTCAAGAGCAGCCAAAAACCAATTAGTCAACTCTTCCAAGCGCTGGTTACGATGCCGCTGGCGGAAATTGTTCACGGCTTGGAGTGGCTTTCTGGACAATTAAAGGAGATAGGTTTTGCCGGGAAGGATGACCCTTGCAGGTTTGACTCAACAGACGCGGACGAATACGAAAAGGCACAAACCTTGTGGCAATTCCTGCAGCAAGTTACGAGTCTACAATCTCCCCCGCTACCGCAAATAAGTTGGATTGCGAGATTTGAAACGAAAACAGAGGCTTTGAAAGCTGAAATTTATCGGCGCGTTCTCTCTCAAAACCCACTTTCCTTCGCTCTGACAAGTCGGGCGAGGAAACAAGGTTTCCAATACACACTTGTGCCACCTTGTTGGCAATGGTTGACGGACTAAGGGGGTGAGCTTTAATGAAGTTTCGGCTCGCTGTGTTCGTGCTTGCGTTGATGGGAGTAGTTAGTGGTTCTGAACAATGGCGGTTTTGGGGTGGGGTGTGGCAGTCGCTCGGAAAGCAGGTTTTGGGCGAAAGTGCTGATGGACACGGGTTTGCGTTGATGACATCAAGTCGCTACGCGAAAGCCCAAACTGTTGAAGTGACGATGACACCTCTTGAACGACGAACTGCTGGCTGGTCGGCAGGCGGGCTTTGTGTGTTCAAAGACGGTGGCAACTTTTGGAGGCTCGCTTTAGTGGAAGCGCCCGACGGCAAAACCCGATGCGCCGAGTTGGTGGCAATGAGCGGTGGCATTTGGCAAGCCCAAAGCGAACTTCGGCTTAAAGTCGTCGCTGAGTTCAACCCACAATTCTCGTGGCAGTGGCAAACGCCTTATCGGTTGCGCATAGTTCTATCGCCCACACAAATTGCCGGTGAAATCTTCAGCGCCGACGGTCGGTTGCTCTGGAGACGAGTTTTTGCCCTTGACAATTTCCCTATCGTCCGTGCGGGATGGGCTGCGTTGAATGTGCAAGGGATGAAAGCGAATTTTTCCGAAGCAAAACAAATCGCTCACGAAGGCGAGGCGATTGCCATGCGAACTTTAAAGCAAGCGGTTGTGGTTCGGGACGAAGCGATGGGCAACACGAAATTGGCAGCGACTTTGGCTGTTGAGTTGCGGAAATTGGGAGTTCAAGCCGAAATGGTCACCCTGAACGAAATCGCCGATCCCCAATGGTGGCAAAGGGCGAAAGCGGGAATTATCGTCCTGCCAAACGCTAAACGCTTCCCCGCAAACGCTTGCGAGCCGTTGCTGGAGTTCCTAAGGCAAGGTGGGAAACTTGTCGCTTTCGGTGCACCGTTGCTTGACGAACCAATGTTCAAAGTGGGACGAGAGACGCGGGACGGGGGACGAGAGTGGGTTTCGGCGCAGGAGATTGAGGCAAGGCGAAGGCAAACTGAGCCGCAGAAGTTTTTGTTGGAGCGGTTGGACGAAAGTGAACTGAAGCGATGGCAACATTATGCCAGTCATCCCGATGTCACTGACCGTTTAGCCCTTGAACCTGCTCATGAACTACGCACCACGCAGCAAGCGTTGCGCATGGATTTCACCCTGAAAGGTTGGGCAATTTTCGTCCGCGAGTTTCCCGCATCGCCGTTCCCGCAAGGTCATTCCCTCACCTGCTTTTGGGCTAAAGGTGCACCGCAAACAAAATCGTTGCTCGTTGAGTGGCGTGAAGCGGATGGAACGCGTTGGTTTACCCATGTGCCGTTAACGACGGAGTGGCGGCTCATCGTTTTGTCGCCGAAGGATTTCGTCTTCCGAGCCGATAGTCCGACGAGGGGGAAGCGCGGTTTTGCAGGTGACAAGTTCAACCCGCAAAATGCCCGTGCCATCGTCTTGGGCATGGAAGCGCCGATGCCGCAAGGCAACCACACAATCTGGGTCGCTGGCATCGGAACCGCAATTGACCCGTTCGGCGGTGTCGTCATTGATTTTGCGCCACCTGTTTTGGAAGCATTGTCGCCTGCCTACAAACTCTACCCGTTGAGGCGGGACGAGGTTAAAAGGGAGGGCGAGGCTCCTGCCGAGCAGGAAATTGACAGCATAAAAATCGCAGATTTGCCCAACGATGCCGTTGCCCCAGTGCCACGGTGGAGAGGTCTGGGTTTTACCAACGGCGAGAGAGCGATGAGATGGCGACCATTAGTCGCAGCCGTTGACGAAAAAGGTGTTGAACGAGGCGCAATCGTTTGGCTTGTCCGCTACGCTTCCCTACCCTACCCTCACGCTTCGTGGCTTGTCTTCGGAAGTGCGGACGAAAGTTTCTGGCTTAAAAACCTGAAAGTCGTGCAAGCAGCGTTAAGGCAAGTTGTCAGCGAATGGCGCAACGGCGCTTGGCTCCTCGAAGCGGGCACTGACAGGTTCACTGCCCATCCCGACGAACAAGCGAACATCGGCGCCGTAATCGTCAACGATGGTGCTGAACCGAGGCGGGTAAGCGTCCGATTTGCCATTGTGTTGAAGCGGGACGAGGGGCGCGGGACGGGAGATGGGAAGGTTGTGTATGAACGCACGGAAACGGTTGAAGTTGCGCCGCAAAGTTCAGCCACTGTCACTCAGAGGTTGCCATCGCTTCCTTTGGGCGGAAACTTGGTGCAGGTTCAATTGCGACTTGCAGGGCGAACGGTGGACGAAGTGGACCACGAGTTCGTTGTCGCGGAGCGTCCGAAGGTCACTGAAGCCGACAGAATTTTTGTCAAGGACGGTCACTTCGTCGTTCTCGTCCCCCGCCCCTCGTCCCCCGTCCCAGAGGAAAAGCGTTGGTTCGCTTTCGGCATTAACTACTGGCCGCGCTATGTTGCTGGCAAAGAGCAAAGTGACTACTGGCGCCATTGGCTTGACCCAACGAATTACGACCCCGAACTTGTTGAGCAGGACTTGCTCATCCTTCGCGAAATTGGAATGAACTGCGTCAGCATCCAATACACGGATTTGCGTCAAGCATTGCCCTTGCGCGATTTTCTAAGGCGCTGTCACAAGCACGGCATCAAGGTCAACCTGTTCATCGCAGGCGCTCACCCGTTGCACTTTCAACCCGATTTGGTTCGGAAATTGATTGAGACTGCTGACTTGGCAAATCAGCCAGCATTGTTCGCCTACGACATTGCGTGGGAACCGAGGTGGGGCAACTACAATGAGCGGCGCCGGCACGATGCTGAATGGCGTGATTGGCTCGTTGAGCAATACGGAAGCATTGAGGCAGCGGAAAAGGATTGGAACTTCAAATTGCCCCGTGACGAGCAAGGCAACCCAACAGTGCCCAAAGATGAGCATCTGCTCAATGATGGCGAATGGCGGGTGATGGCAGCGGCATATCGCCGCTTTTTGGATGACTTCATCAGCCGCAAATACCGCGAGGTTTGTCGGTTCATTCGCCAACTTGACCCTCATCACCTGATTGGCGCAAGGACGGGCTACGGTGGCGGTCCTTTCGGCGCTGAAGGCGCGTTCCCCTTTGACCACACGGCTGGCGCAAAACATTTGGATTTTGTCTCCCCTGAAGGTTGGAACTTGGGTTGGTTAGGTCAAGCCGACGCAACTCAATTTGCCCGCGCCACTTTCATCACGGCTTACGCAAGATGGGCTGGAAAAGGCAAACCTGTTTTCTGGGCGGAATTCGGCTTGACACTTCGGCACGGCGCTTTCTCGCTTGACTGGTATAGCGATGAGGAGCGGTTGGAGACGCAGGCTCAACTTTACGATGCCATGTATCGGCTGATTGAAATCAGCGATGCCGATGGTGCGATGGGTTGGTGGTTCCCAGGCGGCTACCGAGTGGACGAACGGAGCGATTTCGGCATTGTCAACCCTGACGGCACATTGCGTCCCGCTGCTGAAGTGGCAAAACGATGGAGCGCCACCTTGACAAATTTGCCTCTCGTCCACCGTCCCTCGCCCCTCGTCCCGCTCCGAATTGACCGCGACGAAAACGCTCGTGGACCGATGGCGCTGTGGCTCAAACATGCCGATGAAGTGGCGAAACTGGTGCAGGAAGGAAAGCGAGTTGTTTTGGTCACCGATGGGACGGGCAAGACCAGCGATGATGTGCCTGATGTCGCTGTCGGCAACACGCCTTGGGCGCCCGGCAAACCGCCCAAGTTCCTCAATGGCGAAATCAACGCCGTTTGGGTTTCAACGGACGGCAAAGAATGGCGCGAAGTGAGGAACGGACAAACCGTTGATTTGGGCAAAGCAACTCAATTGCTTTTGCGGGTTGAGTTGGGCAACACGGGCGAGGCAGCGTGGCTGCCACCAAACGAATGTCGCCAAAGGGAACGAGGCATCGTCGTGCGGGTGAATGTGGACGGCAAGGATGTCTCAGAAGTTCCTATCCCAAAGCGCGTTGAGCCGTTCACCGATGTCGTCGTGGACGGCATCGTCGTGCCCTTGCCGAAAAGCGATCAACCCATTCGCTTGACCATCCGCCTTCACTGGCGCAACGCCCCCTTCGGCGAACGGTTTCAATGCGCGTTGCGAGGGCAGTGAGGTGCTGGCGAGAAGAGCAGGCTACGATGTCCATCGTGTAAACGCCAAAATTTTTCGGCAATGGGGGATTTCCAAGTTCACCACTTGTTCGTAGGAAAAATGCCAAAAGCGTCCAAAGTCGTCCTTGTGCGTCTTTTCTGGAAAGGTTCACCATTCCAAGACGGAACGAGCCGACAGGCGCTTTGAGTTCCCCACCTTCTCCTTCCAGCCACCATCCTTCCCTTTCATTGACCATTGAAACTTGCAATTGCTCGCCATGAAACCTCAAAGATGTAGCCCGCACCTGCACAGGCTCTATGACGAGTTCCTTTCCCGTCGGCTCCACATGGTAGCGGAAGAAGTGTCCCTTGATACCGATTTGACCGATGGGAGGCAGGAAGCGAGGTCCTTTCTGGTCAACCAACCAAATGTTCGCCAATTAGCCACTTTGCACCCCGCACTAATTTTGCACTCCGCACTTAGCACCCCGCACTCATTTTGAGTTGCCTTCAATCACAGCCTGAGCCATTTTCGGTAGACTTCCTCGCACAACTTCACATCAATCAAGGCGTCTTCACCGGGTGACCTGAAGGGCTCGCCCGTTTGAAGGCAGCGGATGAAATGTTCTGCTTCCCGCTTGTATGACCAAGACCAACGGTCTTTGGGCAACGGTCGCAAGTATTCGTGCCTATCGCCGCCGATGTAAACTTCAACTTCGGCGGGTTGGTTGCGAAGAAGCAAAGGTGGCGACCACATGTGAACCCAACCCCGTTCAAAGTAAACTTGAGTGTGCTCATCCCAACGATGATGCCTCAGCGAACCTGTCTCCAGAATAACCCTAACCCCGGCAACTCTCAAAACGACGACGCCGGTGTATCCGTCATCATCAAGGTCAACCCAAATGACCTTTGCGTCGTCACCAGCATCAAGCAACCAACGGACGAAGTTGAAGGCGTGGACATACTGCTGCATGAAACCGATGTAGCGTTGGACATGTTCGTCAGGGAGCCAAGCAGGCTTGATGAAAGGCGGTTGCGGGACAGGTTCGTCGGTGGACACGAAGGGGGTGTCAAGCCCACAAATCCAATCGCCACCGAAGTAGTGAATTCGCACGAGCGTGATTCGCCCCAACTCACCGCTCTGGCGAAACTTCGCCACATACTCCTTCGCCAACTCGTAGCCCGCATCGTAGCGCTTCATGTAAGCGACCATCAAAGGCGCTCCTGTCTTGCGGGATGCTTCAAGGATTCGTTCCGCCTGCTCAACGCTGACAGCCATCGGTTTCTCCATGAAGACAGGTTTGCCTGCAAGCAAAGCGTCGCGGGCAATTTCACCTTGCGCGGCAAAGTGAGCGGAGACGGCAACGGCGTCAACTTCTGGGTCGGCGATGAGTTCTGAATGGTGTCGGTAAAGTTTTGGGATGCCAAATCGCTTTGCCACCATCTCCCCAAGTTTCGGTCTGGCTTCAGCCAAAGCAACCACTTGACAACCCGGTAAGTTGGTGAAATTGGGCAAGTGAACTTTCTGCGCCATAAAACCTGCCCCCACATAACCCAGTCGAACCACTCCAACCATCTCAAAGTCACCTCACCATGCCTCAGGTGGATTGAACCCAAAGCCGCGCTAAAACCGCATTGTCAAGTGCTTAAGCGAGCGTTCAAACCCTGTTGTTAGCCGATAAAATTATGTTGCGCTTCAGATGCGAACACGAAAGGAATGAGCGAAAATGGCTTTCAGCGAAACCCTGTGGCAAAGCATCGAGGGCATATTCGCCAAGATACTTGAGCACCCGTTCCTGAAGGGGTTGACGGACGGGACGCTGGATGAAGAGGCTTTTCGGTTCTATGTCGTTCAAGATGCCCTTTACCTGCGGGACTTCGCTCGCGGGCTGGCAATACTTGGGGCGAAAGCGCCTGAGGACGATTGGCTGGTCATGTTCTGCGAGCATGCGAAAAGTGCCATCATCGTTGAGCGAGCACTGCACGAAAGTTTCTTTCGGGAATGGGGCTTGTCAGACGAAGAAGTTTACGCCACTCCAATGGCACCGACCAACTTGCTTTACACGAGTTACCTGCTTCGGGTGGCTTACGAGCGACCGTTTCATGAAGGCGTAGGTGCTTTCCTGCCTTGCTACTGGATTTACCTTGAGGTTGGCAAAGCCCTTGAAGCGAAAGGTTCGACCAATCCGCTTTACCAACGCTGGATTGAAACATACTCAAGCGCCGAATACGAAGGCATAGTCCGACAGGTCATTGCCGCCGCTGACAAAATTGCAGAGACACTCACTGACAAACAGCGGGAAGCGATGAGGCAACATTTCATTGCGACGAGCAAGATGGAGTGGATGTTTTGGGACATGGGCTATCGCAAGGAAGGTTGGGCAGTTTGATGAAGGCGCAAAACTGACGGAAAGGAGGATGCAAATTGCCTTGGACGGGGAGACCGCTTGGAAGCAATGGTTTGGCTGCAATCAAGTTGCTTGTTATGGATGTTGACGGCGTTTTAACGAGGGGCGAAATTGCCATCATAAGCGATGGGACTGAGATGAGGCTGTTCAACTCCCAAGACGGAGTTGGCTTGATGGTCGCCCACCAAGCAGGTTTGCAGACAGCCATCATCACTGGTCGGGCGACCGAGGCAGTTAGGAAGCGGGCAGAAGAAGTCAAAATTTCCCACATCGTGATGGGGACTTTCTCCAAACTTCAACCCTTGTTGGAACTTTGCGAGCGCTTGGGTTTATCGCCGGCTGAAGTCGCCTATGTCGGGGACGATGTGCCGGACATCCCGCCAATGAAGCGCGTTGGGTTCGCCGTCGCTGTCGCCAACGCCGTTGACGAGGTGAAAAGGGTGGCACACTACATAACCGAGAAAGCAGGAGGCGAAGGGGCTGTTCGGGAAACCATTGAACTCATCTTGAAAGCGCAAGGCAAGTGGGAAAAGGCAGTCGGCGAATTCATAGGCGACCCAGAGTGGAACAAAGGGCTTTGAAAGAGGTGAGGAGTTGATGGAAGAGCAAGGAAGCCTGTTCGGCAAATTGGTGGCGCTGGGCAGTCTCGTCGATTATCAGAAGGACGCCATCGTGAGCAGGACGCTGCTTCGCAACCCTTCAGGTCACATCGTCTTGTTCGCCTTTGACGCCGGTCAGGAACTCAGCGAACACACTTCGCCCTACGAGGTCATGGTTCTTGCAGTTGAGGGGGAAGCAGACTTCATTTTGGAGGGCAAGGTCTTTCGGATGAAAGCGGGCGACATGCTCTTGATGCCACCCAACGCACCTCACGCCCTCAAAACCCTGACTCCGTTCAAAATGTTGCTCGTCATGCTTCGTTCTGGGGGTGAAAGTTGAGGGTGAAAGGGTTGGAGTTTGACATTGAGCGCTACCGCCCTCAAATGGAAGAGTCGCGCAGAAGGATTGAGATTGCTCGGCAGTTCAAAGAGCCTGACCGAGTGCCCATCATTATGCAGGTGGGCAACAGTTTCTTTTGCAAAATGTTTGGCGTCAACATCCGCGACTACTACTTGGACGCCTTCGGGGATTTGGACTTGCAAATTGAGGTGCAAATTCGCGGGCTCAAGTGGCTTTTTGAAGAACTTGGCGATGACAGAACCGGTTGCGGCATTCAACCTGACATCGGTCCAATTCAGGAAGCCATCATGTTTGACTTGCCCGTTGAGTATCCCGACGACACTTCGCCTTGGATTGTCCGGACAATGAGTTTGCCCGAGGCGGTCGAAAAACTCAAACTCGTCCCGCCCGAAGAGAACCCGAGGGTTTTGCAGGTTTTCAAGCAGCGGGAAAAGATGAAGGAAAAGGTTGAGCGATACGGGCTTAGAGTTCCCGTCTGGGGTGGATTGCAGATTCACCCGCCACTTTCCGCAGCCTGTGGCTTCCTTGAGCCCGAAGAGGTGATGATTTACCTCTACGACGACCCTCAACTCGTGCACCGACTTTTTGAGAAACTGCTAATCGCCTTCTTCATGCTGCGGGACTTTCAGGACAGATACTTCGGGACGAAGACGACGAGCATATGGCTTGCCGATGACCACAGCGCTTTTGTGTCCGACGAGATGTATCGCCAGCATGTCATGCCCTACAACATGCTCATCTACGCCCGCTACGGAATTAACGGTCGGCACTTGCACGCCGATGGACCGAACGACCACCACTTTGACACTTACGCAAACATCATGAAACTGACAAGCATGGACATCGGTGGCTTCTCCGACATTGCCAACGCAAAGAGAGCGTTTGCGGGCAAAGTCTTTTTCTGGGGTGGCTTGAACTGCAAGGACTTTTACTACGATTTCGCTCACGCGAAGCCTTTTGTTGACAGGGCGTTGCGAATAGGGATGCCCGGTGGCGGGTTTGCGTTCGGGATTGGAGGCGAAGTTTACGCGGGCGTCAACCCAGACACACTTTGCCAAGTCGTTGAGTATGTCAAGCAAGTTGGTCGCTACCCTATGAACCCAGAACTGCTTGGCGGTGAGACGAGTGAGGAAAGGAGTCTATCAACTTCACCTGAGGCTTGACAAGCCAAAACGCATCAGGGTCGGGAAGTTGGGCGTTTTCACTTTTCCCGCAGGTCGTTACATCTACACGGGCAGCGCAATGAACGGATTAATTGGGAGGCTAAGGCGGCATCTCAAAAAGCGCAAGAAACTTCACTGGCACATTGACTACCTGCTGCGCCACGCGAAAATTGAGACCATCTTCGTTTTGGAAACCGGTGAACGGGTGGAGTGCCAACTCAACTCCCTGACCCTCTCACTTCCCAACGCGAAAGTGGTCGTCAAAGGCTTCGGCTGTTCGGACTGCCGTTGTTCTTCCCACCTTGTTTACTTCGGCGAAGGGCAAGGCTAAATTTTCCCAACGAAGGGGGTGAGGGGAGATGCCTAAGACAGCCACTAAGAAGTCAACGACGGCAAAGAAGAGCAGTGGCTGTGCCAAGAAGAAGGCAAGCAAGTGATGACGAAAAAGGGGCAGGCAAAAAGTTGCCTGCCCCAATAACTTTTTGAGCGCGGTGAGGAGAAATGACTGGTCGGGAACGCATCTTGACGACTATCAGACACCAAGAGCCTGACCGAGTGCCTTTTGACTTGGGTAGCACCCCGGTGACCGGCATACACCACATCGCATATCGCAAACTGAGGAAGGCATTGGGTTTGCCGGAAAAGGAACCGACAATTTGGCACATGATGCAGCAATTGGCTTGGGTTGACGACGATGTCCACGAAGCCTTGAAGACGGATGCGAAAGGGGCGCGCCCGAAAGCACCTTCATCTTGGCGGTTGGAATTCACTGAAGACGCAGGTTATGTTTACTACACCGATGAATGGGGCATCGTCAGGCGACGCCAGAAAGAGGGTGGCTACTACTTTGACCTTTACTCATCGCCTCTCGCTAACGCGGAAACTGTCGCCGATGTTGAGCGTTTTCCTTTCCCTGACCCAGTTGAAGATGCCCGCTTTGATGGGTTGAGGGATTTCGCGGAAAAAGTTCGAAACGAAGGGAGAGCCTTCGTGCTCGGCGGGATAAGTGCAGGCATGTTGGAGATGGGACTTTGGTTGCGAGGTTTTGAGAACTTTTTCTGCGACTTGCACGAGAACCGTTCCCTCGCTGAAGCGATTTGCGATAAGATTTTGGAACTGAAAATGCGCTACTGGGAGAAAGCCCTTTCGCTTTTGGGCGATCTGGTTGATGTCGTGCAGGAAGGGGACGATTACGGCGGGCAACAGGGCTTACTGATTTCACCGCAAATTTGGCGTGAAGTTTTTAAGCCTCGGTTGCGCCAACTTTTCAGCCACATCAAACGCTGCGCTCCCCATGTCTCTATCTTCTTCCACTCGTGCGGGAGCATCTACGAAATCATCCCGGACTTGATTGAAGTTGGGGTTGACATTCTCAATCCGGTCCAAGTCGCCGCTGCTAACATGGACACGAAAAGGTTAAAGCGCGAGTTTGGCGATTGCTTGACTTTCTGGGGCGGGGGCGTGGATACTCAAAGAGTTTTGCCTCGCGGAACCCCAGAGCAAGTTCGGGAGGAGGTCAAACGGCGAATTGAGGATTTGGCTCCGGGCGGAGGATTCGTTTTCGCGACCGTCCACAACATCCAAGCCGATGTCCCACCCGAAAACATTTTGGCTATGTGGGAGGCAGTTCAAGAGTTCGGTCGGTATCGGTGAAAGAGGTAGCAAATCAAAGGGGGAACTGAACGATGGGGCGGAACTGGAGCGAGATGATTTTGGCGATCTTTCGCGGGGAAGACCCTAAAGGCGTGGTATGGCAGCCGAGAATTGACTTTTGGTTCCTCGTCAACCAAAAGCGTGGGACGCTACCGAAACGCTATGAAGGAGTAACGCTCCTCGATGTCCACGATGATGTCAAGTCATCAATTCGCTACTTCATCTGGCCACTGCGAACCAAATACACGAGGGTCAAAGTTGAGGAGCAATGGGTTGAGCCGAACAGGTTGCTGCGGGTTTGGAAAACCCCTATCGGCGAACTGCGAGAAGTTTTGAGGTTCACTCACTACGGCTTATCTGCTTACCACGAGGAATTCAAGGTCAAGACGCCCGAAGATTTGCGGGTGCTGGAATACATCTTGGAGGACAGCGAATACGAGTTTGACATGGAAAGTTACCGCCAAGATGTTGAACGGGTGGGCAACAGAGGCGTTCCACAATTCTTCTATCGGCGCTCACCGCTTCAAGCCCTCATCATTGAGCACATGGGATACGAGGCGACAATTTACGCCCTCGCAGATCGTCCCGATTTGGTTGAGCACTACATTGAAGTAGCCACGCGAGCTGATGACCGAATGTATCAAGTGCTTTTATCATCGCCAGTCCCGATTTTGAACTTGGGCGAAAACATTGACGCGTGTTTGAATCCACCGCCCATGTTCCAGAGATACCACTTGCCCTATTACCGGATGCGGGTTGAGCAAATCAAAGCAGCGGGGAAATTCGTTCACATCCACATGGACGGCTCGCTTAAGCCTTTGCTCCCGTTTCTCCGTCAAGTTCCTTGGGACGGGATTGAAGCAGCGACACCTGTCCCGCAAGGAGATGTCACCCTTGAGGAACTGAAAGAAGCCATGGGCGATTTAGTGCTACTTGATGGCATCCCTGCACTTTACTTCCTGCCTCACTATCCTGAAGAGGCGTTGGTTGAGTGCGTGAAACGGCTCATTGAACTTTTCTACCCGCGCCTGATTTTGGGCATCTCCGACGAATTGCCTCCCGATGGCGACATTGAACGCGTCAAATTGGTCGGTCAGTTGGTTGAGGAACTCGTCCCATCGCAAAGACGGGAAAGTTAGAGCCACAATCTGTGCTTTTGAATTTGCCTCGGTCAGTCACTTTGCCGGGACGACTTCGTGACCTCCGAATTCGTTCCTCAAAGCGGCGACAACTTTCGCTGCGAAACTATCTGGCTGGCGGGAACGATGGCGCAAAGCATAACTCATCGCAATGACGAGGAAAGGAACTCCTGCATCCCATGCCTCATCGGTTGCCCACCGACCTGTCGAACCACCGCCAATGACACCTTTGATGCTTTCAAGCCTTGGGTCTTTCCTGAATGCCCTTGCCATAAGTTCCATGAGCCAGCCGCGAATGACGCTCCCTTTGCACCAAAGTTCAGCGATTTGAGCCAAATCGAAGTTGTAAAGTGGCTGTCCGTCCTCCCCTCTGCCGCCGTGAGCCAGCAACTCAAAACCTTCACCTATGGCTTCCAAAATGGCGTATTCAATCGCGTTATGGACCATCTTGACAAAATGACCTGCACCTGCGGGTCCGACATGGGCGTAACCGCCAGCATCGCGGGTGAGGAGTTGGAAGAGGGGCTCAGCGAGTTTGAAGTCTTCTTCGTCGCCTCCAATCATCAAGCACGGACCTGTCCTTGCGCCTTCAAGTCCACCGCTTGTGCCGCAGTCAAGGAAACGAATCCCACGCTCTTTGAGTTGGCGATGTCTTCGGATGCTATCGCGGAAGTAAGAGTTACCGCCGTCAATAATCAAGTCGCCCGGTTCCAAATGAGCGACGAGACCCTCACCAAAAGCGCCACCACCGAAAATCGCCTCATCAACGGGCTTACCCGCGGTCAGCATGAGCCAAATGATCCTCGGGCGTTCCAAAGCATTGACAAACTCTTCCAACGAGTAAGTTCCGAGTGCTCCTTCCTGCACCATTGCGTCAGTTTTTGAGCGGGTCCTGTTGTAGACAGCGGGGACTTCGCCTTTGCTCAGCAAGTTTCGCACAATTTCACTTCCCATTCCACCCAACCCAAGACATCCATAGCGGGCTCGTGCCATAGCAATCATCCCTCCATTGCTCTTGTGGGTTTCTCGGCATACATTAAATTGGCGCATGCAGGTCTGAAACGCCATTGGGGATAAACCTGACAACCAGAGGTGATGCGGAATGGGTTTCCCAATCGCAACAACTTTGTCCCATGAAGCCACGCTCAAGGATGTCGAGAGGGCAATTCAACATTGGCTGGACACAGTTGTTTTGCCCGTTAACCAGAACAATTGGCGAAAAGTCAGGGAGTTAATGTCGGCTTCTCACGAAAACGGTTGGGATGTCAGATTCGTCCTTTGGGCTAAGGGGCAACAAGTCAAAAGCGTGCCCTTGCACAGAATCGCCAATCATCCCTCTTTGGAAGGTTGGTTGGTTCAAGATGTTTCTGACCCGGTTCAGATAGCGATGTTGAGAGCGACAACAGAATCGGGTTGTGTCTGGTCATGGGGGCAAGAAATCCCATTCACACATGGCGTCCTTTCGCACCAACCGACAAGCCAACATTGGTGGGCTTGGATTACTGTCGGCGAAATTGAAAATTTGGCTGGGCAAGTCATTAGGGCTCTTTTGTCAGGGGCGGAAGGAATTTGCTTCTCATCCCTACCGACCGAAGACAACCCTTTGGAGTGTGAAAGATTGAAGGCAATAGGCTTCTTCGCCGTTCACTTGCGGTTGTGGAAGCCGCTATTGTCGGAGCGACCAAACTTCTCCGAAGCGTGGGAGTGGAAAACGGAAGAAGTTTCTGGCTGGGTTTGGAGTTTGGAGGGCGAAGAAACTCTTTGCCTTTTTTCTCCGTTGACATTCTCCCCTACCCTGTGGCTCAAATTCCCTTTCGTGGTTCGCGAAGGGGTTCGCGCTTATAGCGTCCAGTTTCCAGCACTCGTCAGGCTGCCTTTGCAGCGGAAAGGAAACAACACCTTTGTCAAGTTCAGTGAACCGAAATTGATCAACATGGTTTGGCTGACAAGCAGCATGGAGCGGGTTCAAAGGATGCACCATATCGCTAACGAACTGATGCCGAAGGCAATGCAATTTGCCGTCCAATGGGTGCTGGCGCGGAAGGAGCGATTGGGTGAAAAATTTCAAGCCATATCGGGCATAGATGACCGAGTTTGGTCAATGCTTCAGAAGGCTAAGCGCCGTCAGTTCAGTTATGGCTACACGGAAGCCTACGAAATCCTGTCCGCTTCGGGAGCGTTTGGCACATTGACTGCAAGTGCTGTTAGCGGATGATTTGCACGGCGTCTTTTCCGAGAAGGTTCGTAAGTTGCTCGTAAAACTCTCGGCTCAGTTTCACTTTCACGGGTAGTTGCTTCCTTTTGACCTCAGCACCGTTGCGGATTACGACCTCAACGGTGACTTCGCCCTGATTGCGGGTCAGCAAATCCTTCAACCGTTGTGCTTCATCCTCTCTCAACTTTGGTGGCAAAACCAACCGCAATTTGATGCCGGTAGTTCGAACCCCTTCTGCGGAGGGAGCAGGGACTGATGCCTTGGAATCAACGGTTGGGGTGAAAGGCTTAGGTGTTAAAGTTTTGGGCTGTATTGGGCTTGGAGATACTCCGCTGTTAGCGCCATTAACAGGTTTAGAAGTGGCGGGAACATCGTCCAAAGTAAACCGCTCAACATAGCGGGGCGAAATGCGCACGATGAGTTGAGTTTCCTCTTCCCCTTCCTCTTCTTCGTTACCGTTCGGTCTGTAGGGTTCTTCGTGCCTTACTATCCCTTCAACATAGACGAGGGCGTCCTTATCGAACAGGTGAGCAAAAGCGTGGTAGTTGTCGCCACTCAAAACTAACTCAACCTCGGCGCCGGAGTGGTCTTGCAACTTAGCGAAAAGAAGCGGGCGATTTTGTCTGTCAATAGTTGGACGCAAATGGACGACCATGCCCCAGACCCTGACAAGCGCCCCCGGAGTAACTTCCATCAATTCATCCAAACTGTGAGTGATGCGGTTAGCGACGATTTTATATCCTGCTTGCAATGGGTTCGCTGACAAGAAAACGCCGAGCAATTCTCGTTCCCATTCCAGTTTTTCCTTGATGGAGACATCTGGGACATCGGGAAGCAATAAAGCCGATGTGCTTTTAACCGTTGCATCGCTGCCGAATAACGATGCTTGCCCTGCCGCTGGTTGTGCGCTTTTACCTGCTTGCTCCCACAACATCTCCAGAGCCTGCAGCAACTGGTTCCTGTTTGGATGTAAACTGTCAAATGCTCCGACCTTGATCAGGCTTTCGACCACAGCCCTTGTAACCGATCGGTGAGGGCGGACCCGCCTCAAGAAGTCAGCGATGTCTGTAAATGGACCGCCTTCCTTTCGGACCTGAAGGATTGCCTCCACGGCATTGTCGCCCACATTTTTGATCGCACCCAACCCAAATCTTATCGCTCTTTGCCCGTTGATTTCCTCAATCGTGAAGTCGTAACTGCTCAAGTTGATGTCTGGCGGTAGCACTGGGATTTTCATCCGACGACACTCTTCAATGCCGGTGATGACTTTCTCGCGGAAGGACCTGTTTGCCGATAGGAACGCCGCCATGTATTGAACTGGGTAGTTGGCTTTCAAGTATGCCGTCTGGTAAGCCACCAAGGCGTAAGCGGCGCTGTGGGAATTGTGGACGATGAAGTCGTTGGCAACGAAGTTGTGAGTTTCGTGAACTGTCAAGTCAAACACTTCTTCGTCGCCAACATACCTGATTGACTTCACCTCGTCCCAGAAAATGTCGTTCTCCGCCCACCTCCTGATAACGGGTTCGTCCAACTCCTCAGCAACGGCGGATAAGGTTCTTCGGCGCAGCCATTTCTTCTTGGCAGCGTTGTAAATTGTCCGCTCACTTATCCCAGCCCTCCGTGCCAAATCTTTCAGGGACATTCCTTTTCTCGTCGCTATCGTTCTGATCACAGATGCGGCAGCTCGATAGGGCACTTCTCCTTTCGTGCAGCCTCCAAAATCAGCCTTTTGCAATCTCAACATCAATTCTTCCGCCGCTTTTCTCATCTGCCCAACAAAGTGCTTACCCATCAAATGGCAAAACCGTTGCAAGTTTTCTGTCCCTGTCACATGAACTGTCCAACCTTTTCGGATGCTACCGCGATAGCGGAACTGTTTCTCATAGATAGTCGCCACTATGCCCAACCGAAGAAGCAGGTGTTGGACTTGCCGAGCCAATTGTTCCGATGAAGTTGAGTAGTAAACGAGCCATTGGTCAGGGACGATGCTACCGTCGCCGACCCACATTTTTGCCAACAAGGTAGCGATTTGCTCTATCGGCAGTTGGAACACTTCGTCCGGCAATCGCTTTTGGTTTGCCTTCAACCCTAAGACTCTCAGTTGCCTCAACCAAGTCATAATGCCGCTTTCAAGATTTCGGTTTTCGCGGCGGGCGTAAACTTCCCACTCCCGCTCCTTTTCCCTGAAGGTGCATCGGGCGAAAGTGTTGGTGAATTTCTGAAGGGCTTGAGCATAGTCTTCCAAAACTTCTGGGTCAGTTGTGCAGAAGTAAACAGATGTGGGATGGCATAAGTTGCCGTCGCTGAGCAAGTAACCAAGAACAACCGGTTGATGCTCCTCCCATCGCTTTGACGGGATATAAGGGATTTGGCGAGCCACTGCTACTTGGTCACCGACCTTCAATTCGCCCAAAAGTTTCCAACCTTCAGGCGTCAGGAAAGGATGATTGGCGGTTGCCTTAACTCGGCGACCAGTGCGAGTGACTATTTCGTAAACTGGTCTGATGCCGTTTGAGAAGACCGACACGATTTGCCCTCTGCCCAACTTCCAATCGCTTTTGAGGGTGACTGTGCCTATCAACCTTTGTTTCCGATACAATTCGCCAACCGTCACAATAGCGCCTGTTTCGTAGTCAATTAACTCGGCATCTTTGGGCAAGCATTTGTTGAACGCATAATTGGCGAAGGCTTCCATCCGTTCGAAAATCCGGCGGGCGTCTTCCTCGGAGATCCCATTTTTGACGCATCCTTCGATGAACAGCGGCTTCATCTGTTCCATCAAATCCGCTTTCTTTTTCGCCATCGCGCGCATTAGAATCTCCGCTTGCGGCATGGTGAAGCCCGCAAGTTCGTGGGCGATTCTCATGACTTGCTCTTGGTAAAGCATGACGCCGAAAGTTTCTTTCAAAATCGGCTCTAAGCGAGGGTGCAGGTATTCTATTGGCTTGCCGTGCCTGCCATCAATGAACTTCGGGATGTCTTCCATCGGACCTGGTCTGTAAAGTGCGACGAGCGGGACAAGGTGTTCGAACCTGTCTGGCTTCAGTTCCCTGAGCAATTTCCGCCACCCGGTTTTCTCCATCTGGAACACTCCGACAGTGTGACCTTCGCTGAGCATGGCATAGGTCTTGGGGTCATCCAGCGGTAAGTTGTTGAGGTCAATCTCAACGCCCTCAGTTTCCTTCACGAGTTCGACGGTGCGACCGATGATGGTTGAGTTGCGCAGCCCGAGAAAGTCCATTTTCACTAACCCAACTTTTTCTGCTGACGGACCATCGTATTGAGTGATGACTCCTCCGTCGTGACCCCGCTGCAATGGGACGAGTTCTATGAGCGGTTGACTACCGATGACAACACCACAAGGGTGAGTTGAAGCGTGGCGGGCGAGCCCCTCTATTGCCTTCGCCGTGTCAAGCCAGCGCCGAATTTGCTCGTCCGTCTCGTAAAGTTGCCGCAACTCCAAAGAAAACTCCAAAGCCTCCTCAAGGCTCATTTTCATCGGGATGAGTTTGGCGACACGGTCAACAAGTGCTGGGTCAATCTTCAAGACGCGACCGCTGTCCCTGACAGCAGCCCTCGCTTGGAGTGTCCCAAAGGTGACGATTTGGGCGACATGGTCTTCACCGTATTTGCGCCGAACATAAGCGATGATTTCATCTCGCCTGTTATCGGGGAAGTCAAGGTCAATGTCGGGCGAACTTTGCCTTTCAGGGTTGAGGAACCTCTCAAACATGAGCCCATACTTGAGAGGGTCAATGTTCGTTATGCCCAAAACATAACTGACCAAGCAACCCGCAGCGCTGCCGCGTCCCGGACCAACAAGGATGCCCTGAGACTTCGCATAGTGAACTATGTCCCAGACAATGAGGAAGTAGCCGGCGTAACCTTTCTGGCAAATGACCTGCAACTCATACTCAAGCCGCCGCTTAACCTCTTCCGAAGGTTCTGGATATCGCAGCGGCAACCGTTCGTAACACAACTTGCGCAAAAATTCTTCGGGAGTCAAGCCACCGGGAACTTCGTAGTAAGGCATTTTAGGTTCGCCCAATTGGAGTTGGCAATTACACCTCTCGGCGATTTCAACGGTCCGAGCCAGAGCGTCAAGGTTATCGGGGAAAAGCGCAGCCATTTCCTCGGCAGATTTCAAGTAAAACTCATGGCTTTTGAACCTAAAGCGGTCTTCGTCCTCAACGGACTTCGCACCAGTGTTTATTGCCAGCAAGACATCTTGAGCCTGCCAATCTTCAGCGCGGACATAGTGGACATCGTTGGTGACGATGAGGGGAATGCCGAGTTTTTTGCTCATGGCAATTAACGCTTCGTTGACTTTCCTCTGCTCTGGGATGCCGTGATCTTGCAGTTCAAGGAAGAAATTGTCGGGACCGAAAATTTCGCGAAACTCACAAGCCATCCTTTCAGCGGCTGCCATGTCATCCCGCAAAATTGCGCGGCAAATGGGGCTGGCTAAGCACGCACTTGTGGCAATAAGCCCTTCGTGATACTCGGCAAGCAATTCCTTATCGGCTCTCGGCTTGTAGTAGAAGCCTTCAAGGTGAGCCTTGCTGACAATCTTGATTAGGTTTCGGTAGCCAGTCTCGTTTTCGCACAGAAGCAACAAGTGGTGAGCCTCAGCGTGTTGCCTCGAACCTCGGTCAAACCTACTTTTGGTCGTGTAGTAGATTTCGGCGCCGAGGATGGGCTTTATCCCAGCCTCGGTGCACGCCTCGTAAAATTCAACGATGCCATACATGACACCGTGATCGGTGAGGGCTATCGCTGGCATTTCAAGTTCACAGGCTTGTTTGACCAAGTCTTTGATTCGCCCCGCTCCATCCAAGAGGCTGTATTCGGAGTGAACATGCAAATGCACAAACTTCGCCACCATCTTCAGCCGCCTCCGAAGACTGCAGTATTGAAGGATTGCCGAACCCAAATTATAGGGCAAGCGCAAGGGATAGATGGGCGGGAAATTGGGACAAATTTTGCCAGTTTGAGCCATTTTGTGCGCTGGACCTCACCCCACTGCCTCAATTCACACTCTCTCTCATGGTTGCTAAACTTTGATGCGGTTCGGGGCAGTGGCGAAAGAGGAGGCGATGTTTTCATGAGGCAAAACCATCGTCCACTCAACATCATCGTCGTCATTTCGGACACTTTGCGCCGTGACCACCTTGGCTGCTATGGCAACACGAAAATCCGAACTCCCAACTTGGACAGGTTTGCCCAGATGAGCGTCGTCTTTGACCGAGCTTATTGCGGTTCGTTCCCGACGATTCCAGCCCGCACCGACTTGTTCACGGGCAAATGGACATTCCCCCACCGTGATTGGTCACCTTTGCCGAGGGACGAAATCGTGCTCTCGCAACTTCTCTCTCAAGCAGGTTACACGACCATGATGATTGTTGACACTCCACACCTTGTCCGTGACGGTTACTATTTTGACCGAGGCTTCCACGGCTTCATTTGGGTTCGCGGGCAAGAGAACGAGCGTTATCGGACCGACCCAGCCGAAGTCAAATTCCCTTGTGACCCAAAGAAAATCCGCAACCCTCACACTTCGTTCGTGCAATACATGCGCAACATCGCTGACCGGCGCTACGAGGAGGACTACTTCGCCGCCAGAACTATCACGGAGGCAATGCGATGGCTTGAGCGAAATTACAAGCGTGAACGCTTCTTCCTTTACCTTGACTTGTTTGACCCGCACGAACCTTGGGACCCGCCAAGACACTACGCCGAACTTTACGCCGACCCGAACTTCAAAGGCGAGGAAGTCACCTACCCGCGTTATTGGTATTGGCGCGAGTTTCTGACCGAGGAAGAATTGCGCCACTGTCACGCCCTCTATTGCGGCGAAGTCACCATGGTTGACTACTGGTTCGGGAGGTTGATGGCTCGGCTTGAGAGTTTGAATTTGCTTGACAAAACTGCAATCATCTTCACCAGCGACCACGGTTTTTACTTCGGCGAGCACGGAATCATCGGCAAAGCGTTGTTTGAAGAGCGTGACGGTCGCAACATAATGCACCGTTCTCCCATTTACGATGAAGTTGCCCGCATCCCGCTGCTCATTTATGTCCCTGACACGAAACCCGGAAGATGCGATGCTTTCACCGGTTTTGTTGACTTGATGCCGACGATTTTGGAACTGGCTGGAGTTGAGGTTCCTGACTTCGTGCAGGGCAAATCCCTTATGCCATTTTTGCGCGGCGAACGACCTCAATGGCGCGACTTCTTTGTGACCTCATGGGCGATCATCCATGAGCCCAAAGGGACAGTTACTCGCGCCGTTGACGGAACCGAGCGGCTTGTCCTCTCGCCTCGCCCGTCAACAATCCACACGGAAGAGTGGACGCTGATTTACAGCGTGGCTGACGACGAAGCGGAGTTGTATCACACGGCGAGCGACCCAAAACAGGAGCGAAATGTCATCAAGCAATACCCTCAAGTCGCTCAGGCGCTGCACGCCAAGTTCCTCCGTTTCCTTGAGGAATGTGGGACGAGGGAAGAGTTTCTGAAGCCGAGGCGGACCATCAAGGTAACTTGAAGGCGCAAAAGTCTCTTGGGGGCACCAAAATTTTGGGTGCGCTTCAAATGCCAAGGGGGTGGCTGCGATGAAGAAGTTGCTTGTAGGCGCTTTAGGAACTTTGTTGGCGTTTCAACTTTTGACAACCACACTCGCACAAAGGAGGGAAAAGGCGGTGGAACGACCTTTGCGAATCGTTATCGTGACAGGAGGGCACGACTTTGAGCGCAAAGAGTTCTTCGCCATGTTTGACAGTTTCGCCGGCATCCAGTGGGAGGAGCGACAGCAACCGCAAGCGAACGAAATTTGGCTTGGTGACACGCTTCAAAAATACGACGCAGTCGTCCTCTACGACATGTGGCAGCAAATCAATGAAGAGCAAAAACGGGGGATGGTCAGTTGGCTCAAAGAAAAAGGGAAAGGTTTGGTTGCCCTTCACCACAGTATCGCCAGTTACCAGCAATGGGACGAATACACTCGCATCATCGGCGCGAAGTATTTCCTTGCGCCTGGCAAAGCGCCCGATGGCAAGCAGTTTGACCGCTCCCAATACCACCACGACATAAAGTTCACTGTCAAAGTCGCCGACAAAAATCACCCAGTCACCAAGGGTTTGCCGGAGCAGTTTGAAATCGTGGACGAAACCTACAAAGGTTGGTGGTTAGCGCCGAATGTCCACAAGTTGCTCGTGACAGACCACGAATTGAGCGACCCGTGCGTCGCTTGGGCGCACCAGTATGGGAAAGCGAGGGTCGTTTACATCCAACTCGGACACGGCTCAACCGCTTACAACAATCCCAACTACCGCAAACTCCTTTACAACGCTATCCGTTGGGTGGCTGGGCGTGAGTAAGTGGCTCTTTCTCGCTCTGTGCAGTTTTGGGCAACTGAAGTGACGAAGGGGATGAGGCACAATGAGGTGGCTTATCGCTATTGTGGCAATTTTTGTGATTCCCGTTTCCGCCCAACCTTTTCGGCACGACCGCATCTTCGTCGTGCCAGCACCGAAACGAGTCGTGATAGATGGCGACTTGAGCGACTGGGATTTGAGCGCTGCGATCACTTGCGTTTTTGATGAAGCGCTTCAACCTCGCTTCACCGTCACCGTCGCTGCCATGTTTGACTCACAAGCCCTTTACATCTCAGCCCATTTCGTCGATGACACGCCGATGCTCAACCGCCATGACCCTGCGATTGAGCCTAATAAGGGTTGGGACGGCGATGCTTTGCAAGTGCGGCTGTGCAGCGATCCCAGAGCACCGTATCCTTTGCCTGACATGGAAAGCGACCGAGTTTGTCACTTAACGATGTGGTTCTTCACCGATAAGCAACTGCCCGTCTTGCATATCGCCTACAACGCTTTTCGCGCGGAAAAACTTTGGGTGGGCAAAGAATCAGGCGTTGCCTTCCGCAAAGACAAAGATGGCAAAGGTTACACGCTGGAAGCCCGCATCCCTTGGGAACGGTTGAATGCGAAGGAAAATCCACCGAAGGCAGGTGACCGAATCGCTTTCGTTGTTCAACCCCTTTGGAGCGATTCAAGCGGCTGGAGGCATGTCCTATCGTTTAACGATGTCATTCGCGAAGCAGGCTTCTCGTTCCAAAACCCTCGCATGTGGGGGCAGGCTATCTTCCTGCCTCAAGGCAAACTCAAACCTGCAGAAAAGTTCAAACCGAAGACCGAGCAACTTCAGCCCTTAGCCCTGCGTCTTCCATTGCCTGACCCGCAAGCGAGGTTCATCAGCGCAGCCATCTTCAACTCCGAAGGGGTCTTAGTGCGTTCCTTGCCTGTCATTCTGAGGGACGAACAAAGTGTCAAGCGAGGCGAAAAGTTTGTCACTCTCCGTTGGGATGGCTTGGACGATGACGGGCAACCGCTACCGGTAGGGCGTTACATCGTCAAGTTCCTCACCCACAGAGGGATAGGTCAGCGCTATGTGACCTCGTTGCACAACGCGGGCAATCCACCTTGGCGAACCGATGACGGGACGGGCAGTTGGGGCGGCGATCACGGTCCGCCAATCGCTGCAACTGCCGACAGTGAACGGGTTTACCTCGCTTGGACAATCAGCGAAGCAGGGACAGCGATCATCGCTGTTGACCCCAAATTACCGGCTGAAAAGGGTGTCGTCACTCGCATTGGGAGAAAGTTTTGGGGACAACACCAAGTTCTGGACATTGGGATTCTGGTGACAGCATTGGCATCGGATGGTGAAAGGCTTTTTGTCGCTCAGGACGGTAAAAGTTGGGGTGGCGATTGGGCTGATCCGAAGGTGCTCAATAAAGCGGGCGTCGTTCTCTGGGACGCAAAAACAGGCAAACCCATCAACTTCCCGTTCGGCAAAAGGACACTTATCATCAGCGAGTGGTCTGATGCAATCAAGCCAGTTGAATTGCAACCTTACGAACGGCTAAGCATTTACCATCCCCTTGTGCCGCGCAAGCGGTTCTGGGAACGAGTTCGCGATAAGGATTTCGGACCGCAGGAATTGGGGCTGAACTTGCTCGGCATCGCCGTTTCGAGCGACATCCTTTACGGCTCGCTGTTTCTGGAAAACAAGGTGGTGGTTGTCAATTGGCGGACGGGCGAAAAGCTCAAGGAGTTTTCGTTGCCGCGCCCATGCGGCATTGCTGTCAACAGGGATGGTCAACTCATTGTCGTCAGCGACAAGCGGTTAGTGCTTTTGAACCCTCAAACAGGTGCAGTCACTCCGCTGGTCACCGAAGGGCTCTCTTCGCCTTGGGGCGTTGCCTTGGACAATGAAGGCAACATTTTTGTGACTGATTGTGGCGATTCGATGCAAGTCAAAGTTTTCAAGTTCGAAACTGGGAAAGGGGCGCAACTTATCCGCACGATAGGCAAAAAGGAAGGGCGACCTTGGGTTGGGCGCTATGACCCAGAAGGGATGTTGAGACCATCTGGAATCACTGTTGACAGCGAAGGCAAGGTTTGGGTTTGCGAACACGACGATGCACCGAGACGAATAAGTGTCTGGACGAAGGAAGGGAAACTCATCGCCGATTTGTTGGGAGCGGGGCATTACGCTATGATGGGAGCAGCCGACGAACAAAACCCGCAGTGGGTCAACACCCATTCAACCCTCTTCTCGGTTGACTACACGACGGGGAAATGGCAAGTCGTGGCTACTCTTGTCCGACCGCAAATGCACGGGTTGAGTTTCGCTGACGACGAATACACCAGCAGGGATTACAAATTCAGGCGTGTCCGTGGGCGGACCTATCTTGTCCACTGCGGGAGAGGCGGGGTCATCATTTATTTGCTCGGCAACGATTTCGTCGCCCGACCCGTTTGTGCGCTTGGTCCCGGCAACGCTTTGCCACTTCACGGCTTCACCAAAGACGATTTGCCGGTTCCAGAAAACATCCGCAACGAGTTCTGGCGAGACCCTCATTCCTTCGCTTTCTGGTGGACTGATTTTAACGGAGACGGTTTGGTTCAGCCCGAAGAGTTTGCGCTTGAAAGGGTGCAAAGTTACTGGGGACTTTACTGGGGTGCTTGGGTTGACGATGACTTGACTATCTGGAGCGCCACGCCTCACGGGACAGGGGCGATTTGGCGGATACCTGTCAAAGAGTGGCTGCAAAATGGCGTCCCAGTTTACCCCAAGCCAAGCGAGCAAAAACCTTGGATGTTCGTTCACGGCAAAGGCACCGTTCACAGCGTTTTGCCTGATGGCGATAGGTTGTTCGTGCTTGAACAGGAAGGCGGGGACGCTTACGGCAAAGGTGCCAAGTGGCAAGCAATTTCCTGCTACCTCATCCCTCCATCGCCGATAACAACTGTCGCAAAGCGACTGTGGGCATATCGGCGAGCATGGCTCGGTTTCGGTTTGGAAGCGCCACTGTCAAAGCCCGGCGATGTCGTTGGGGCAATGAAGTTCATCGGGAAAGCAAAATTGAACAGCGGTATCACCATCATCGGAGTCAATGGCTATTTCGGGCAATTCAACCTTCTCACTGACACAGGTTTGTGGGTTGCGTCGCTTTGCAAGGACAATCGCTACGGACCGAAAGCAGACGAAACAACCGTTTGGCCAGAAAACTTCTCCGGTTTTTTGTTCCGCAATCGCAACGACGGCAAAGTTTACCTGATTGCTGGCGACACCGATTGCCGCATCTGGGAAGTGACGGGTCTTGAAAGTATCCGATTGGCTCAGGTTGAATTCACGCTCACCGAAAGTGACCGAAAACTCGCATTAAGGGCAGCGGCAATAAGGCGGGGAGTGACAAGTGAGTTGCCGCCGATCCGACTTCGCAAAGTTCAAGTTGGGCGAATCGTTATTGACGGAAACTTGGGCGATTGGGATATGAGCGTCGCCGTCACCATTGATGGCGGTGCTGACAAGAAAGCGAAGGTGGCTTTAGCCTACGACGAAACATTTCTTTACGCTGCCTTTGAAGTCACCGACGATTCGCCGATGCTCAATAGCGGCAAGGATTTCGCTTTGCTGTTCAAAACAGGGGATGCCTGTGACCTATACATCGCCACCGACCCATCAGCAGACCCGCAACGAACGCGCCCAGTTGCGGGCGACATTCGGTTGCTGTTCAGCGTGATGGATAAGCAACCAATATGCGTCCTTTACGAACCAGTGGCGCGTGAAGGTTCAAGGGCTATGCGGTTGTTTACATCGCCGACAGGAGCGGAAGCCTTTGACAGAGTTGAAATCCTAACTGCAGCGAAAGTTGCGGTTAGCCGAAAGGGCAATGGCTACATTTTGGAAGCAGCCGTTCCTCTATCCGCAATTGGCTTTTCGCCCAAACAAGGCGCAACTTACAAGGGCGATGTTGGCGTCATTTGGTCGGATGCGGGCGGAAGCCGAAATGTCCTGCGAGTTTGCTACTTCAACAAAGACACCGCAATCGTCAACGACATCCCGACCGAAGCGCGATTGCAGCCGCACCGATGGGGCATGATAACCGTTGAGTAAGGTGGTCAAAGATGGGATGGAGATGGTTGCTGCTAATCGCTCTCCTTTCCAGTTTCGCTGGCAAAGCAATTTGTGCTGCGATAGAACCGCTTGGTGTCCTCGGTAACAGCGGCGAAGCGGGCGAGACTTTGGTTTGGGTTTCAGCGATGCCATTTGACCGATGTGCGACGGGAGTTGCCGTTGACCGAGACCTCACCCTTTGGGTCAGCGGCGGCGACGCAATCAACCGCCTCAGTCTGAACGGACACCTCATTGAGCGCATCCCAATTGAACCTCGCGGCAGTATTGTCAATAGCCGAACTTTTGCTGTCCTCAACGAAACCCTCTACTTCCTCGGGAATTTGCCGGATGGGAAGTTCGCTTTGTTCGGCGTAAGCATGTTGCCGACAAGCGGGAAGAAAGTCGCTCGTCCTGTTTTGCTCCAACTCCCAGAACGGAGGCGAGATTTCATCCCATACTGCCTTGCACCTCAACCTCTGAACGGTCAGTTAGTGTTGGCTTGTGAGCCGAAGGAACTGATTGACGGCGGAATTGGCGTTTACTTCCTCAGGCTTGCACAGAAACAGGGCGAGCAAGCAACTTTCCAGTTCGCATTTAGCGTTGAAGGCGAAGCGCCTCATGGCATTGCCGTTGACGAGTCTTCGGGTTTAATTTACCTCGGCGGTTACTTCGGTTGGTTCGTCGGCGGGGAAACTCACTCAAGCGTTTACGCTATCGCTGCCTTTAGACCTAACGGGACAATGCTTGAAGGCTTTCCCGTCGCTTGTCCTAAGACTCCGGCAATTCCCACCCAATTTCGCGGCGTTATCTCGTTAGCAGGCGAAGCGTTATGGGATACGGCTTGGTATGGCTTTTTGGCTCGCATGGACAAGAAGGGGCAAGGGGCGCCGGGAAGAGTCGTTGAATGGCACCACGAACTTGGTTATCCATCGCAAGTTCTCATGGTCGGGGCAAATAACGGTTTGCAACTCCTCGCTATCACGACAGCGATGCCAAACGCTGTTTACCTCGCTCATTGGGACGAAAGTGCTCAGCAACTAAATTTGGTCAGGCGATTAGGATGTTTGCCAATCATCGCGAGCGTGGGGCTTTCCGAAGATGGCTGGGTAACGGTTGGGACGGAACGAGCGCAACTTTGGTGGCGATGGGACGATGCAGCAAATGCGCCGCCGCACAAAGCTGAATTGCATATCGCCGTCACGCCTGTCTTCTTTCACGGTGACCGATGCTTTGCCCTTGCTGCTCAATACCGTCTGGACGACCTTGAAAAGCGAGCACCGGTGCCGACAATCTTTCACCCAAGGGTCGGTGACCGAAACGAAGCGATGCGAGTAAGCGATCCCGTTCCAATGCGCCGTCCCGTCGGGCTTGCAGTGCAGAGATTGCTCGACCAAGCAACTGCTTGGCTTTTCGTCACCGATCAGGAAAGTCGAAGAATTTGGCGGACGAGATTTGACATCTCAAGCCTGCGTCCCGATATGTCTGGCTGGCAGCCAGTGAGTTTAAGTGGCGAAACCCTAAAGTCGCCAACAGACATTTTCGCTTTCACTGACGGGAAACTTTTGGTCGCTGATGAAGGGCGGCTGCTTTTGCTATCTCCCGACGGGGAGGGTTTTCGAGTCACTAAAGTCCTCGATGGATGGGGTGCTCAACCCGTTCAAAAATTCGGGGAGCGATTGAGGTTCGCCGTTGACGGCGCTTGGTTGTTGGTCAGCGACACTGACCGACATCGCGTCATTTGGCTTGACTGGACGGAGTGGAAAGTTTTGGGCATTTTCGGTGAGACGGACAGGGCAGGCAACGACTTTTGGCACTTAAACTTTCCCACCTTTGTGGCTCTGAAAGGGAACAAAGCCATTGTTGCTGACAGCGGGAATCAAAGGCTCATCCGGCTGCAGTTGCAATTTCCCTAAACGGTCATTCCGTTTCACGCCGCATCCTCTGGGCAGCGTTGATGGCGAACATGGAACTCGAAATCCTCTGGAGCGATTTTCAGCGCTGAAAGCAATGGGTTGGGTGCAGTGTCGCCCAACGGGCAAAAACAATTTCCCTGCATTTGTCGCCCAACGCTTCTCAGCAATTCAATGTCTTCGGGGCGTGCACCACCGTTGTGAAACCTCTCAAGCACCCGAACGAGCCAATAAGTCCCTTCGCGACAAGGGGTGCATTTGCCGCAAGATTCCCGCATGTAAAACTTCGTCAACCTCAGTGCGACCTTGACGAGACATGTCCCTTCGGCTATGACGACGACGCCGGCGGAACCCGCAGCAGAACCCACCGCTTGAAGGGACTCAAAATCCATCGTGACCTTGAGCGCCGTTTCCCTGTCGAGCATGGGCGATGACGAACCACCAGGTATGACAGCCTTGATTTGCCGACCGTCCAAAACGCCGCCAGCGTATTCAATCAAGTCAGCCAAAGCGATGTTTTGCGGGAACTCGTAAACTCCGGGACGGTTGACATGACCGCTGACAGCAAACAACCTCGTGCCTGGGCTTCGTTCCGTTCCCCATTGCCGATACCATTGCGGTCCGTTTAGGATTATTGGCGGAACCCTCGCCAAAGTTTCGGCATTATTGATGACTGTCGGTTTCCCAAAAGCGCCGACAGTTGCTGGGAACGGTGGCTTTAAACGCGGCTCTCCTCGATTTCCCTCAAGGGACTCAAGCAAAGCTGTCTCTTCACCGCAAATGTAAGCGCCAGCGCCGCGATGGATGACGATGTCGCAAGAGAAGTTCGTGCCCAGAATGTTTTTGCCAGCGAACCCGTGTTCGTATGCTTGCTTGACGGCTTCCTTCAGGATTTGATAGGGCTTGCCAAACTCACCGCGAATGTAAACGAAGATTTTCTCGGCTTGAATGGCATAGGCAGCGATAAGCGCTCCTTCAATGATTGCGTGGGGGTCGTGTTCCAAAATCAGTCTGTCCTTGAAAGTTCCCGGCTCACTTTCGTCGCAGTTGACGCACACATACTTCGGGAAGATGTTTTTGGGCACGAAACTCCACTTGAGACCTGTCGGGAACCCTGCGCCACCGCAACCGCGCAAACCCGAAGCCTTGACAATTTCTATCACCTCGTCGGGCGTCAGTTCCCTCAAGACCTTCTGCAACGCTTTATAGCCGTCATGCTCCATGTAGACGGTTATATCGGTGCTGTTCGGAATCCCCACTCTTCGCTTAACGATAGGGACTTCCTGCAGCATTGGCATTTTCGCTCACCTTTCCGCCTCAATCGATTTTTGACTTGCGCCAGACATTTTGCTTCATTTCGCTTGGGTTCGCAATATGGAACACTGCTTCGTTAAATTTGCTCGACCGCCTTCACGGTGCGATGGCTCGAATTGTCTCGGCGGAAACCTTGGGGATAGCGGCTCTGTATTGCTGACGCAGTTGTTCTATCCTCGCCTGCAACGCTATGGCTTGCTCCATCAAATCGGACAGTTGTTCCCGTTGGTTTGTCCTGAGGAGCCGCCTCATCTCAGTTTGAATTCGTTCCATTTCGTCCTCGAGGGAGCGAAGTTCCGGCGGTGTGAAGACTTGACAACGAGCGTGGGCACAGGCTTCGTCCAGTAACCTCTTTGCTGTTGCGAGCAGCGGTTGCTCAGGGAAAATGTGTTTTGCCAACTGAACCGCTACCACTAAGGCTGAGTCCTCAATTTCAACGCGATGAAACTCCTCGTAAACGCTTCGGTGAACTTCAAGCCACTCCAAGGTGGATGCCTCGTCGGGCTCAGTCACGGAGATGGGGGAGAAAACTGAAAGGAGCGACGGGGTTTGCCGAACCAGAGATTCCCAAGTTTCCGGAGCGGAAACGGCAACGGTTTGGACGAGACCGTGCTGGACAGCCTTGATAAGCATGTTTTGGCTGCGCACCAGTTCATCCAAGTTGTCGATGAAAAGCAGTGGTGACGGTTCGATACGCTGCAGTTCCGTGAGCAAATCGGCAAGCACGCTGTCGGCGTCTTTCGTGTGCAGCCAAATACCAGCCCAGTTGACGGCGATGATTCGGCGCCCAAGTAAACTCTCCGGAAGCGAGCCAAACTGCAGGTCATAAGCGAATTGCTGAAGAAGCAACTTTGCCGTTTCGTAATCGCCCAAAAGGAGAGGGTTGTTTTGCTCGCGGCGGAGCAAGGTTCGTTTCAGGAAGTTTCGCTCAGGTTGCCAAAACTTGACTGGTTGAATTTCGCCGCTCAAAACTTTTTCCGTCAAATCGGTCACGAAGGTTTCAGGCAGGGTTATCGTTGGTGCTTCACCCAGTTCCTCCACCTTCATGCGAAACAACCGGCGGCGAACATCTTCGTATCGGACACCTTGCCGGAAAAGCAATTTCGCTGCGGTTGAACCTCTCTCGCGGAGCAAACTCAGCAGCAAGTGTGCCGTGTCTACATTTTCGTCACCCAAAAGCCTCGCTTCACTTTCAGCCCTCCTCAAGATGCGTTGCAAGGAAGGGCTCGTCACTGGCTCCCCGACCCTCGGTTCTGTAGCCGGTTCAACTTGCCCTACGAGTTGCTGGACAATTGACTCGATGTCAATTCCGGATTCTTCCAGCAATTGGCTCGCCTTTGTCCCTTGCTCCTCAATCAGTCCGAGAAGCAAATGGTCAGGGCTGATTTGTCGGGCGTTAAGTCGCACAGCCCACTCCTTTGCCTTCAAAAGCGCTTTTAACGCTTGCTCGCTGTATCGCTCAAGTTGCATCCCATGCCACCTTCTTCCCCAAGCACCTTGGAGCGCTTTTTGCGCTCGTGTGGTTTCATTCAATCGCTTGCGGGAAAAGTTTGAAGACCACGAGCGGTTCGTTGCTGGTGCATTCAAATTTGTGCGGTTTTGTGGCTGCGATGTAGCCGACGAAGAACTCGTCGCCAGCCTTGACAGGTTTGCCGTTCAATTTCCCTTTGCCCTTCCAAACGAGCAAAGCATACGGGTCGTTTTCAACGCTCTCGAAAGTTCCCGTCACGACCACTTTTTTGCCACTGAACTTCTTCGTCAATGTCGGCGGGAAAATCCACCACTCCTGCCCGCCCTTTTGCTTCGTCTCATTGATGGGTTGCGGGATAAGCCGACATCGCTCCAAAAGGTCAGGGTCTTGAGCCGTCTTGAAGTCCAAAAACTTGATGGCTGTTTGTAGGTCAGGGAAACCGGGGTGAATTTGCTCAGGGCTCATCTTCCGACCATCGGTCTCAATCTCGAGCAAGGTGTAAACATCGCTCGGTTGTTGGATTTCAAGGCACAAGGCAGTTCCCGGTCGGTGCGGAACACCGGAAGGCGTGAAATAGCCCTCGCCGATGCGCTGCAAGTAGCAAGGCGACAACTCAAGCAAGTAGTCTCGTCCCTTCTCAATCGCCTTCAGCAATTCGGTCTCATCGACGCCTTGCACCAGCCCGAGATGAGTGTAAGGGCAGGAACCTTTCGGAGCGTCGAGGAAGAAGTAGGCTTCGTCTTTGCCGAAGCGGTGACCCGCGAAAAATTCTGGGTGAGCCCAAACATCCTCATCGCGGGCGTGAAAGTGGAAGACAATCGGTTCGGCAGGGTCAAGGATTTTCACGAGAACGCGGAACTCACCGTTATGGGCGCGGTTTCGCTCTTCGCCTAAAAGCAAGTTGCCGAATTTTTGAAGCGCTTCCCTCAGCGTGATTTGGGTCTCGTCTTTGGGTAACCAAATTTTGCTCAGCCCCTCGCCTTTTATCGGGTGCGGGTTGTGAGCCTCAACGCACGAGGCAATCCACCTCTCGGGGACGAAAAGTTTCGTTCTCGGGTTGAATGTCCCGCCGGGCTTTTTGCTTAACCCGAGCCTACCTCCGTCCTTGTAGAACCTGCGGACATATGTCGGTCGCAACTTCAAAATTCCGCCCGTCCGCTCAATCAACCGCTCAAGTTTCCCATCTTTCGCCATCTCCATCAACCCCCCACGGTGAAGCAAGCGTTATTGCGACCTGTCACTTATTTTGCGACGGTGTGCTATGTTTTGGGTTGGTGAGGGCGATGCTGAGAAGGGTGCCTGTTTGTCCCAAGTGCGATGTGCCCCTCATTCGGGAGATGAAGGGTTCGTTGGAGGCTGATGTCTGTCCTACCTGTGGTGGGATGCTCCTTTCGCCGAAGGCATGGAAAATCGCCCGCGATGATTGGGATTCAGCCCTCGCTCTGGAAAACGCTTATACCGACACGAACCCGATGCCTGTGCTTGCCCTTGAGATGCTTTGTCCCAACTGTCAAATCCCTATGCAGCAGTTCTATCCGCCAGAAGCGCCTAACCTTCCTTTTGACCTTTGTCCCCAATGTGGCTCTCTGTGGTTGGATGATGGAGAATTGGGCAAGTTGGTTGAAGTGATTCGCTCCCGCCGCCAGCGACCGACGACCGTGCCAATTGAAGGTGAGGAGGAGCAACAAGTTTTCGCTACGGATTTCGTTTACTGTGCTAACTGTGGGCGTGAGAATTTCCCCGATGCTGAAAAGTGTTGGGCTTGCGGTGAGCCTTTAGTGCCCGAACAACCGCCCCTCCCGCAACCAATCCAAACTTTTGCCGAAATCGCAAGCATGATGGTTGGCGGCGCAGGCGCAGTCCTGTTCGGCTTATTCGTGACAAAGCCCCAAGGCGACAAAATAGCAGCCTTAGGTTTGGCGTTGATGGTGGTTGGGCTTCTTTCCTTAGCGGCACTGCGCCGCCTTTGGCGTCGGGGAAGGGGCACGATATTCCCAACCTACAGCGGTCATTAGCCACTAACGCTCCTTCTTGCGGTGTCGGTGCATCCTCCGGCGCTTCTTGCGCCAATGCTTTTTAGCCTTCTTGCGCCACCATTTTTTCGTGGAACCCATCAGGTCACCTCCTTGACAGTTTTGTCACTTTGTCCACCGTGAAAAAACAGTGCCTCACCCTCGTCGTTCAGGGATTGGCACAAAAAATTTAGCGCCCAAAAATCTCAAAGGCAAGAGGCGGTTCAGGGCTGCAAAGCAACCAGGCATAGAAAGGCATCCCATTCGTGTCCCACTGACAGCATTCGCGAGAGATTTTCGGTTCCTGATGCGTGATAGAATAGGGGGTGGTGAGGTGATGAAGCCGTGAGGCATGTCTTCTATGAGTTGGCGGAAATCGTCGGTGAAGGCATACCGTGTGCCTTTGCTGAGGTCATAGACACAAGCGGCTCAACCCCGCAGAAGCCGGGAGCAAAGGCAGTTTTTCGGGCTGATGGCGGTCTTTCGGGAACTTTGGGAGGAGGTTGCCTCGAAGCGGAAGCAAGGCGGGTCGCCCTTGAATGCCTTCAACAAGGCAGGAGGACTTTGCTGACAATTCACCTTGACAGCGATTACGGATTTGATGACGGGCTCATTTGTGGTGGGACTGCCCGCATCTTCATAGACGGCAAGCCCTATGAACACGCATCTTTCTGGAACGAAGTTGCAACCTTCCTTCGATCCCGCAAGAGAGGCGCATTGGTCACGATTGTGAATGCGCCTGAACCCAATTTGGTCGGTGCCCGCTGGCTCATTGAGGCAAGGCAAGACGCTTGCATTCAGGCGGAAGTCCAGCATCTCAAAATTGTCGCTTGCACGTCCGAATGCCCAACCGATTTGCCGTTGAGCGTCTTTGAATTGGTTGGCGAAGCGATTCAAAGGCGGGATGAGTTAACCGGTTTCATCCAACTCCCTTCAGGCGAAGCCGAGTTGTTTATAGAGCCCCTTTTGCCGAGACCGCATTTGATTATCGCAGGTGCGGGGCACATCGGTGCAGCGCTGGCTCATTTGGCGTCCCTGTTGGAATTTGAGGTCACCGTAGTTGACGACCGACCAAGTTTCGCCAACCGAGAACGGCTTCCCGAAGTTGACAACATTTTGGTCGGCGATATAGCACAAACTGTGGCGTCGCAACCGATGGACAAAGACACTTACATTGTCATCGTCACCAGAGGTCACCGCCACGATGCCGAAACTTTGCGAGCAGTCGTTCGCCATGTTGATGAAGTCGCATATATCGGCATGATCGGCAGTCGCCGCAAAATCAAACTCATCTACGACGAACTCATCGCACAGGGCATCGCAACGCCTGAGCAGTTGGCAAAAGTCCATGCGCCCATCGGCATTGACATCGGTGGCGAAAGCGTTTGGGAAATTGTGGTTAGCATCGCTGCGGAACTCGTTTGGGTTCGCAACGGGCGAGAAGGTTCGCTCCGACCACTCGCCGAAAAGATGCTGCCTTTGGTCATGAAAGGGACGGTATTGGCAACATAGTTCGAAAGGGTGGTGGTGACATGACCTACACCTACACATGCGCCAAGTGCGGTGAAATCGTGGAGTTCACCTGCTCAATTGCCGAGAAAGAAGAGAGGGAAAAGTCGTTGGTTTGTCCGTCCTGCAACAGCAGGGAGTTCTACCGAGTTTTCAACGCCTTCATAGCCCGCAAGCGAGAGACATCAGGTTCTTCAAGCCGCTGTGCCACTTGCTCCGCAACATCTTGCAGCACTTGTCGGTGACCAATGAAATCGTAAGGGTTTGTGAGAGCCCCACAAGGGGCGAAGCGGACCAAAATTTTGAAGCAAGGGGTGAGGAAGATGTTTGTATCCATTCGGGACGATGTGGTGTTGCATGGTGGGTTTTCCAGCGTCGTTGAGGGGTTGAGGGATTTGGGAATTGACGCTGTTGAGGTTCAAGTGAGGCGGGATTTGACCGTTCTGTCGTTGGTGAATCCGTCGCAACTACACGACTTGTCTTCACCTGAGGGATTGAAGGCGCTGGAAACAGAGTTAGCCCAAAACGGCGTCCGCATCAGTGCCTTTTTGCTGGGCAACGATTTCGGGCGGGATGACGCGGAAGAGCAGGTTGAATGGATGGTCAAAACGGTTAAGGTGGCACACCAACTTGGCATCAACGCAGTCAGGGTTGATGCAATTGTCAGTGGCTGGGAAAGCATCGGTGTTGATGGTGCTATCCGACTTTTCGCCGAAAACATCAAACAAGTCCTTGAAGCCACCGATGACACTGATGTCCAACTCGGCATTGAGAATCACGGGACATTGGGCAACCGCCCCGAATTTCTGCAGGCAGTCTTTGAGGCTGTGAATTCGCCGCGATTGGGCTTGACTTTGGACACAGGCAATTTCTACTGGTTCGGGCATCCACTTTCGCGGGTTTACGAAATCATGCGCCAGTTCGCCCCGAAGGTCAAACACACCCATGTCAAGAACATCGCTTACCCGCCAGAGATGAGGGAACAGCAGCGCCCTATCGGTTACGAGTATGGTCGCTATGTCTGCCCGATCTACGAAGGCGACATCAACCACAGCATCGTTGTTGAGATTTTGAGGGAAGCAGGATACAACGGCGACCTTTGCATTGAGGACGAAAGTTTGGGCAAGTTTGCGCCCGATGAGCGACGAAGCGTGCTTCAACGGGATGCTGAACATTTGAAGGCTTTGATCGCTCATTTGCGGTGAAGCGGGGCGGTTTGTAATGCGTAAAGCGTAATGCGCAAGAATTGGTTCGTTGGGAGGGATTAGCGATATGGATGAGACCAAAGCGCAGGAACAGTTTGAGCGGGAGAAGCAGGCTTATTTCGCTATGCGTGAACAGTTGCTTCAAACCCATTTCGGCAAATGGGTCGCTATCGTTGACGGCAAAGTTGTCGCAGTAGGTGATCAAATGAGCAAGGTAGCCGCTGAAGCCTTCCAAAAAACAGGAAAAGCAGTCATGTATGTTACATGCGTCGGCAAGGAAGAAATGACCTTGAAAGTTCGCAGGGTGAGCGTTGGTTTCTACGACCCAACTTTTTCGCCACCAATGCCAATGCTAACTGTAGCGGTCAGCGACCCTTACCAGCGTCAGCAAGTGGAAGTTATGGGCATCATTGATACTGGCGCCGATTTGAGCCTCTTGAAGTTTCCCGAAGCGGAGAGTTTGGGTTTGAGGAGTTACCCTGCAGGACAAATTTGGGTTAGTGGCGTTGGCGCCCAGCCACAGATGCGCCAACTTTTCTGCGCTATCTTCCAGTTGGCAGGTCAAAGTATCTTCACGCTTGTGGACATTCGCGACGACATCACTGAGAACATTTTAGGTCGCGATGTCTTGAACTGGTTCAGGTTGACCCTTTCGGCTCAGGAAAACTTGGTGAGGGTTGAAGAGGTTTGACCTGCTACGACCAACCAGCCCTTCTAAGGGGTCAGAGAACTTTTGCCTGTGAATTCAGGAAGGTGAAAGTCTTATGGCTTGGAAGTGTTGTGAGCGGCACGAACTTCCTTTGGGGCAACGGACGCTCGTTATGGGCATCCTTAATATCACGCCTGATTCCTTCTCCGGCGACGGCGTCGTTGATGTTGACGCAGCCGTTGCGCGGGCTTGGAAGTTCGTTGAAGATGGGGCAGACATTTTGGACATCGGCGGTGAATCAACTCGCCCCGGCTCTCAACCTGTTCCAGCCGATGAAGAAATGAGGCGAGTTCTGCCCGTTATTGAGCGACTGATTGCCCAAAGTTTTCCATTGCCCATCTCAGTGGACACCTACAAGCCCGAAGTCGCAAGGAAGGCTTTGGAAGCGGGGGTATGCATTGTCAACGATATTTACGGCTTGAGGCAACCGGGAATGTTGGAACTTGTCGCACAATTTAAGCCCGCAGTCGTCATCATGCACATGCAAGGGACACCGCAAACGATGCAACTGAACCCAACCTATACCGATTGCGTTAGGGAAATTTCCGAGTTCCTCCAAGGGCAAGCAGAGAAGGCAATCGCTGCGGGACTGCCGAAGGAGAAAATCATCGTCGACCCCGGAATAGGCTTCGGGAAAACTGTTGAGCACAACTTGGAGATACTGCGAAGGCTGAGCGAAATCAAAGCGTTAGGCTACCCTGTGCTCATCGGCACTTCGCGCAAAAGTTTCATCGGCAAAGTCTTGGGCATAGAAGTCCCGGCAGAAAGGATTTGGGGAACTGCAGCGACAGTTGCAGTTGCCATCGCCAACGGCGCTGATATCGTTCGCGTCCACGATGTCCGAGAAATGGTCCAAGTTGCGAGAATGACAGACGCGATTTTAGGTCGCAAACTGTAAGGTGAGCGCTACTGCTTGAAAGGTGAGCGAAGTGCGAAAGTCAAACCCAAATTGACGGAGGAAGAACGGCAAGGAAGGTGGGTTCAAATGTTGAGGGCAGCGCAAAGCGAAGAGTTTGCAGTTTTGAACCCTGAGCATGTAACTGTCGATGAAGCGAGGATGCAAATCACTGCCCTGTAAAGGGCGAAGGAGGGTAAAAGGATGGGGCGAAAAGGAATGATGGGAAACCGCAGAAGAGGCAGGACAAATCGGGTGGGAAGAATGGCACGGGCACGAAAACGCTGGCGCATCTTGTTCGTGGCTTCGGAAATGTTCCCATTGGCGAAAACGGGAGGGCTTGCCGATGTCATCGGCGCACTGCCGAAGGCTCTGGCAAAGCGGGGTCACGATGTGCGAGTGCTTATGCCCAAATATCGCGCAACCTTCAGCGTTGACCATCGCACTGAACGAGTGGTTGACTTGCCGCAAATTCAGTTTGGCAATTTCACGCTCGGTTGTGGCATTGACGAAAGCGATGCGCTCAAAGACGACGGGGTGACCGTATACCTGATTGAGCACTTCGGGCTTTACGACCGCGACCGACTTTACGGTTACGATGACGATTGGGTTCGGTTTGGACTTTTGAGCAAGGTGGCTTTAGAGTTGCCGAAAGCCATCAACTGGAAACCAGACATCATCCACTGCCACGATTGGCAAAGCGGACTTGTCGCTGCTTACTTGAAAACGCTTTACAACAGCGACCCGTTTTTCTCTAACACCGCCACTGTCTTCACCATCCACAACCTCGCCTATCAAGGCAACTTTGACCCATCGGTGAGAGAGGCGTTGGGCTTGCCGCCGGAAACCTTCCAAATGCACGGGCTGGAGTTTCACGGTCGGCTCAGTTTTATCAAAGGTGGGCTTTACTATGCTGACATGTTAACGACGGTTAGCCCAAGATACGCACAGGAAATTCAGACCGAGGAGTTCGGCGAAGGGATGCACGGTTTGTTGCGCGATCGAGCTGAACAAGGACGATTGGTTGGAATTTTGAACGGCATTGACTACGAAGTCTGGAACCCGAAGACAGACGAGTTTCTGCTGGCTCGCTACGATAGCAGAACATTTGTCAAGGGCAAGGCAGCGAACAAGGAAGCGCTGCTGAAACGGGTTGGATTGAGCGACAGCGGCGAAATGGTTATCGGCATTGTGTCCCGCTTGGCTCACCAAAAAGGCTTTGATGTTGTCATTGAAGCAGCGGACGCTTTGATGAAACTGCCAATTAAACTCGTTGTTTTGGGAGCGGGCGAACAGGAACCGATGTTCGCTGAACTCCAGAAACGCTACCCAGAAAAAGTGGCGACGAGGTTGGGCGTTGTGGATGAAGAGTTGGCTCACCTAATCTATGCGGGAGCCGATGCCTTTTTGATGCCGTCCCGTTTTGAGCCATGCGGGTTGGGGCAGATGATTGCCATGCGCTACGGGACGGCTCCCATCGTCCACGCTGTCGGCGGTCTGGCTGACACCGTTCAAGATTTTGACCCTCAAGCGAAAACGGGAAACGGTTTCGCTTTCAAAGGCTTGACCGCAGCGAACTTGGTGGCGACGATTGAGAGAGCACTGAGCGTCTACCAAGACCGAAGGCTTTGGCAAGCGTTGCAGCGAAACGCCATGAAGGCAGATTTTTCTTGGGACAAATCGGCTCAAGGCTATGAGACTTTGGCTTATTCGGCAGCATTGCAGTTTGCAGGTGAAGAGCGATGCCGAGATTGAAAAAGCGACGCCAAAAAGTTGTTCGTGAGATTGTTGGGGGCGAAGTTTACGAGTATGTTCCGCTGGGCAAGCATATTGTCAGCGCAAAGGGGGTTTGTGGCGGTCGCCCAACCTTCAAATACACGAGGGTTGAGGTTCGCCACATCCTTAACTTGTTGGCTCACGGTTGGACAGTTGACCAAATTATTCAAGACTTCAACCGACCTGAAATCAACCGAGAAGCCATTGAGGAAGCCATGAAGTTGGCTGCGGAAGCATTGGAATGGTGGGCACATGAGGTTGGGGAAGCGGCATGATCGTTTTGGACGAGAACATTACCCGCCAAAGCGTTTTGGCAGGGTTGCAATGGTATGAAGGCAAAGTCGTATCCATCAAAACTTTGCGCCCCAACACAGTCATCAAGGATGAAGCCATTCCTTTTCTTTTGTCAAAGCAAAAGCAGCCGACTTTTGTGACGACCGATGTAAGCGGTTTTTGGAAGAAAGTCAAACCGCATCCGAAGTTTTGCATCGTCTGTGTTCCGCTTCCCGATTACCGACTTTGCGAACTCCCGTCCCTTCTCCGCCGTTTGTTTCGGACGGAGGGGTTTAGGACGAAAAGGGAGAGGATGGGCAAAGTCGCTTTGGTCACTGAAACGACCGTCCGATTTTATGCTGTCGGTCAGCCGTTCATCACCGAAATTCCGCTGGCAAAATAGTAGCTGAGAAATTTGGGCGAAAGGAGCGATGAAAGGATGCGTTGGCGATGGCTTATGGCTGTAACGGTGTTGGCGGCATTGAGTCTCTTGGTTGCGCAACCTCAAGCGACTTTTTCAGTTCGCATCACCGAAAAGACAACCTTAGGGGAGATTCTATCTGCGCTGGCGAGGCGGACTACGGCTCAATTAAGGATGGACGAGCAAACGCGAAATTTCGTTCACCGTTACACTTTCCCGCCACACATGATCGGAGTGACTGTTAGGGGTGCAAATGCTGGCGAAGTTTTGGCGTTTCTGTTTGGGGCGGGGTGGGAAGGTTCGCCGCTGCCACGAGAACTTAGGTCTCAGTTCCCTAACCGCCAACTTGCGAGAACGCCTATGCCTGTTGTCGTTGGCGGCAAGAAACTTTGGACTTGCAACAATCGCGCTTTTGACTGGAAGTGGGAAAAACCGAAAGGCGGACCGGCAGGCGGTATCATCACCGTCTGGCTGCGAGTCCAACCCGATGGCGATATCGTCAAACGAGCACCCATCGACCTTCGCCCAATGCAAAACGAATTTTCCCTTGACTACTTGCGCGATCGCATCAAGCAGTTAACTGGCGTTTACTTCAATGTTGACCCCGAATGGCACCAAAATGTCCACTACAAGTTGCTGCCAGAATATCGCGGTCAAACTTTACCAGCCGAGCCTCACATCCCGCTTTTTGTGCGCAAGATGAGAGCGATTTTCGGTGACGCTTTGGACAGACCCCACACTTTGGGCGAATGGTTGAGCATCTTCGCTGAGGGGCTCAACGAACATAGCAAGGCTCGCGGCTGTGTGTGGAAGTGGACATGCAGTGACGGTGCAAATCCCATCTACACGCTCAGGTGCTACGCCCACACTCAGAACGAGTGAAGGAAACGAGCGAAAGCGGTTCGATGAAGGGGCGACAGCAAATGTCCCGTTTCGTAGTTGCATTGGTTGCCGCACTTTTAGGAGTTGCAATTGAGATGTCCCTTCTCGTTCGCGCTCAGGGGCAGCAAACCTTGCTTTTGGCTGAAGAAAGCAAGCATTTGTCGCAATTGCGTCAACTGACTTTTGAAGGCACCAATGCCGAAGCGTATTGGTCGCCTGACGGGAAATGGTTGGTCTTTCAATCCACACGCCCACCTTACAAGGCTGACCAAATCTTCATCATGAGAGCGGATGGCTCGGGAGTTCGTGTCGTCAGCACGGGCAAAGGTCGTTGCACTTGTGCCTATTTCACGCCAGATGGCAAAGGCGTTATCTTTGCTACGACCCACCTTGCTGGACCAGAACCGCCGCAAGTGCCCAAACTGGACATTCCACGCTATGTTTGGGGCGTATTTCCAAGTTACGAACTTTACCTGCGGCGTTTGGAAACGATGGAACTTATCCGCTTGACCGATAACGAAGGCTACGACGCTGAAGCGACCATTTGCTGGAAGACGGGGCGAATTGTCTTCACAAGTTACCGCAATGGCGACCTTGACCTTTACAGCATGAAATTAGACGGCAGCGATTTGAGGCGATTGACGAAAACCATCGGCTACGAGGGTGGAGCGTTCTACTCGCCCGATGGGAAGCGGATTGTCTTCCGAGCCTATTTGCCAAAGACGCCCGACGAAATTGACGAATACAAGCGGTTGCTCCAGTTAGGCGTCATAAGCCCACCAACGATGGAGTTGTTCGTCATGGACGCCGACGGTCGCAACATGAAGCAAATCACGAAGTTGGGAGGCATTAATTTCTGCCCTGCGTGGTTTCCCGATGGGAAGCGCATCATCTTCTCAAGCAACCACCACGACCCCAAAAACTTTGACCTGTTCGTCATCAACGCTGACGGGGCTGGTCTGAAGCGAATAACCTACCACCCTGCCCCTGATCTTTTCCCTCACTTCTCGCCCGATGGCAAATGGCTTGTCTGGTGCAGCGGTCGCAACGCCGAGCAACCGAGACAGTTGAATGTCTTTCGGGCAACTTGGCGGGACTGAAATTGGCTGAGAAAACTCAAGTGGGTAGGGGTGTTTTGCGATGCGGAAGAATGAGTCGTGGTTTGACAAAGTGATGCGGTGGGGGCAAGTGAACCTGAAGGAAGACGACCCGTTGACGCTTGATGTGGAATTCTGGAAGCGCTATTGGCAGCGGACGAAAATCCAAGGCGTGACGATTAACGCAGGTGTAGGAGTCGCTTACTACCCGACAAAAATCCCGCTTCACCGAAAGGCGAAATTTCTCGGCGAGCGGGATGTTTTCGGTGAGTTGGTGGCTGCTGCTCGTCAGTTGGGCTTGAGGGTATTGGCGCGCCTTGATCCCAACTGGGGTCACGAGGAACTTTACAAAGCCCATCCCGATTGGTTTCTGTCCGACGAAAACGGTAAACCCCGCCAGAGAGGTCAGGCAACTCCGACTGCCAGAGAACCTCAGTTCCTTTCCGCAACTCCCTTCGCACAACACGATGTCCTCTACTCAACTTGCTGGAACTCGCCTTTTCACCGAGAATTTGTCCCTGCAGTCATGACCGAGATAATGGAGCGTTACGATGTTGACGGCTTTTTCACCAACGGTTGGCCGCCAACCAATTGGCATCCTGTGGACATGAGTTTGGTTTGCTACTGCCCCCATTGTTTGGAAAAGTGGCGGAAGCGAGGATATGAACGCTATCCCCAAAAGCCTGACCCATCTGACCCTCTGTGGCGTGACTTCGTTTTGTTTGTGCAGGAAAGCATTGAGGAAGTCCAAACTTTGTGGACTGAACACACAAAAAGGCTCAAGCTAAGCGCTGTCTTCGTTTGGAACTCGCACGGGAGTTTGTCAACGGGGTTGAGATGGGATAAGTTTGTCCAACTGGCTGATTTGCTCAACGACGACTCACAGGGGCGAAGGGTTGGTGAGCCGCTTTGGGTTTCGGGGCGATGCGGGAAAGTTATGATGGCAGTCGCTGAAGGCAAACCCGTGCTTCGTATCAGCGGCGTGTGGCAACTTGGTCAGCCGCTGGTGAGACACATTGCTAAACCCGCAGCCGAAACAACTTTATTCTCTGCCGAAGCAGTGGCAAATGGACAGAGACTTTGGTGGCATGTTCTTGGGGCGGAACTTTACGACCGAAGGTGGCTTGAGCCTGTTGCCGATTACTTTTCTTGGCTGGCGGAAATTGAACCTTACTTGCGCAATATCGCATCGCTCGCTGATGTAGCCATTGTTTGGTCGCCACAAACTTTTTGGTTGGATGCGTGGACGAACATGCAACCCTCACCAACTGAAGCCTTCAACGGCTGGTATCAGGCTTTGCTTGAAGGGCGCGTTCCCTTTGACTTGCTGCCGGAATGGAAACTTGCTACCGAAACTGTCCGCCGCTACAAAGTCCTGATTTTGCCCAGCCAAACTTGCCTTCGTCAGGAAAGCCTTGATGCCTTAAAAGAATTCGTCGCAAACGGAGGCGGATTGGTTGCTTGCTTTGAGGCTGGGACAAAAAACTTGTGGGGCGAAAAACACGACAGCGGTAAGTGGAGCGAACTGATGGGCGTCTTGAGAGTTGACGAACCTCCACCTCCCTTGCGACATTGCTACCTGAGAATTTTAGCCCAGCAGCGCTCCCACCTTTTGCTCAATGGCTTTGACGATACCGACATCTTGCCGGGAGCAACTTACCTGTCGCGTGTGGAAAAAGTGGGAGGCACAGAAGCACTTTGCGATTTCGTCCCCACTTATCCCGTCCACCCGCCTGAAAAGGTTTATCCCGACCCAAAGCAAACGGGTTTGCCATTACTCTTTTGTCGCGAGCGGAATGGACGCTCAGTTTACTTGGCGATGGATTTTGACGCCGCATTTTGGCGAAGCAGGTTGCCAGACCACAAGCGACTGCTCCTGAATGCTGTCAACTGGGTTCGCAAAGGTGAGCCGTTGCCAGTCACGGTGAGCGGGAACGGTTTGCTTGATGTGACAATTTGGCGGCAGGAGAAAAGCATCACCGTTCACCTCGTCAACCTGAACACACCAAACTTGTTTGGTGGACCGGTAACCGAAATCGTGCCAGTAGGTAGGCAGGAGTTGAAAGTGGCGTTGCCAGAGGGAGCAAAGCCGGTTAGGGTAAAACTACTGCGGGCAAAATTAGATGTCCCTGTAAACCTGCAAGGCGACGAACTTACCGTCGTTGTCCCTCAGGTTTTGGACCACGAAGTTGTGGCGATAGAAATCGGTTGACAGTTCTTTTCAACCCATTGGCGTTCGCTCAGATGTAGAACATCATCGGTTGCTTTGCCCTTCTCTCTCGTTCCCATGCACAAACTTGGGCGAGGGTGATGTTCTGCAGGACATTTTCCATCGCTTCGGCGAGTTTCTCCCAGACTAAAGAGATGCTTGAATTGCGGGCTCGTTCCCGAAGGTTCGGGTCCATCGGTTCTGTATCCAGAATCGGACCTTCCAGCGCTTCCAAAATTTCTCGGACAGTGATTTGGCTTGAAGGTTTGGCAAGAACATAACCTCCGCGAACGCCTCGTTGGCTCCTGACCAATCCGGCGCGCTTGAGCGTCAGCATCAGTTGCTCCAAGTATTCTTCGGGGATGCCTTGGCTTTCGGAAATCTCCCGAACTTGAACTCGCCCTTGCCTCTCCCTCAAGCCAAGTTCAACCATTGCCATCAGTCCATACCATGCCCTCGTCGAAACCCTCATGGTTTCTTCCCTCCTTTGCTAAAGTCAAGTATGGCAACAGTCGTGGGCGAATGCGCTACAATGTTGGCGACAGGAAAATTTTTTCAGCCAGCGGAGGGGAAAGCGATGAAGGGCAACGAATGGAAGTTGGCTTTGGCTTTTGTCATTGGGGCGGTGTTGAGTTTTTTGGCGGGGATGTATGTTTTGGGTCCGCTTTTCGTGCCTCAAAAGTCGGAGGAACCGACGAAGGTTTCTGAGGCTGAGGCAACATCTCCTACCCCTTCCCTTGCTGAAAGCGTCCCAAACGGTGTTTACCGTCGCGATGTTGATTCCGTTCCTGACCACACAGCCGTCATCGTTGAGCGTGTCCCTCGCCCTCACGGGAGCGAACTTGAACCACCATTTTCGCCACCAATCCCTGAGCAACCTACTCCGACTCCCGAACCCACTACCCCGCCACCTCAGCAAACGAGGCGAACTCAACCTTCACCAACTCAGCGAGAACCCGAAGTTTCAGAACCCATATCGCCGCCAACTGTGATTCAGCCCCCTCAGCCACCAGTTTCAAAGCCTACGCCTCCGCCTCCACCGGCTGCGGAGACAAGGAGAAGTTACAGGGTGCGCGTAGGTGTGTTCTCACAGGAGCAAAATGTCAAAAACATGCTTGAATCGCTGACATCTCAGGGCTACCATCCCTATGTTGAGGAGGAATTCGTTGGCGGTCAGAAGCGATACCGAGTTTATGTCGGCGCTTTTGACAACCGAGAAAGCGCTGAACGGCTGAAGCAAGAACTTATTGACAAAGGTTACCCGTGTGTGGTTGAGGAGAAGCAGGAGTGATGTGACATGGAACAATGGCTGCCCATTGTTGCTTGGTGGATTTTGATTCTCGCAGTCTTCTGGTGGCTTCTCATTGTGCCGCAGCAAAGGCAACGGCGTGAACGGGAAAGATTCCTCAGTTCGCTAAAACCAGGCGATGAAGTGGCAACCGCTGACGGAATTTGCGGTCGCATTTTAAGTGTTGACGAGAACATGGTCACTTTGCGCATCGCCGACGGCGTTGACATCCGGGTTTTGAAATCGGGTATCATGCGGCGACTCACAAAGGAAGAGGCTGCGAAACTGAGATCAGTGATTCGCAAAGGGGGCGGATAGAAGTGTCAGGTGCGGAGTGCGGAGTGCGGGGCGCAAACTTGCTTCTCACTTCACTTCCTCTCGTCACTGCTTCGGAAAGTCGTCAGTTTGACCAACTTGCCGAACAAGCGGGGTTACCTTCCCTTGTGCTGATGGAAAACGCTTCTCTGCGCCTCGCCGAAGTTCTGCAACAGCACTTTGAACTTGACCCTCCAAAACGCATCGTCGTCGTTTGCGGTAGGGGCAACAACGGTGGTGACGGGATGGCTTTGGCTCGCCACCTTCACAACATCGGCTTTCAGGTCCAAGTTTTCCTGCTGGCTGACCCAAACGAACTCAAAGGCGATGCAGCCACCAACTACAAAGTGGCAGTGAATTTCGGCGTCCCTATCCAACCCGTCACTGCGCAATCAGAACTCTTGCAGTTAATTGAGCCACTTAAGTCTGCCGATTTGGTCGTTGATGCTTTGCTTGGGACAGGCATCACTGGAGAAGTTCGCGGTCTTTACGCTGAAGTTATTCCCCTGCTGAACGAGACCGCCCCACGCATCCTTTCGGTTGATATTCCCTCGGGCATTAACAGCGACACTGGCGAAGTTTGTGGCGTTGCTGTCAGAGCTGATGCGACTGTAACCCTCGGCGCAATCAAACTCGGTCTTGTGCTCTTTCCAGGTGCCGATTACGCTGGCGACTTGTTCGTCGGTTCGCTTGGTGTTCCCGATTCGCTTTTGGCAGATATAGGGATTCGCCGCTTCGCCTCAACTCATGAACTTGTCCAAAAAGTTTTGCCGCCGCGACATCCCAACACTCACAAGGGCGATTATGGGCGCGTCTTGGTAGTGGGTGGGGCACCGGGAATGAGCGGTGCTGCTATCATGGCTGGCAAGGCTGCACTGCGTTCCGGTGCAGGTCTGGCTCAAGTTGCCCTGCCCCAAAGCCTGAACATCGCAGTTGAAACTTCCGCTTTGGAAGTGATGAGTTTTCCGCTCCCGGAGACTGATGCGGGGACTATTGCACCTGAAGCAATTGAAGCCCTTGCCCCTCGTTTGGATTGGGCGGATGTCATTGCCCTCGGGTGCGGGATTTCACGCAATGAGCGAACTCAAGCCTTCGTTCGCCAGTTAGTTGCCCAAGTTGACAAGCCAATGGTCATTGATGCCGATGGCTTAATCGCTTTGGCAGGCTACGGGGAGATTTTGAGGCAACGAAAATCTTTGACCGTTTTGACGCCCCATCCGGGAGAAATGGCTGCACTGCTTCAAACTTCAACCGAAGCCGTTCAAAGAGACCGGGTTGGAGTTGCCTTGAAGGCAGCGAGTGAGTTCAAAGCGATTGTGGTGCTCAAGGGAGCAAGGACGATTACTGCCGAGCCTGACGGGACATTGTTCGTCAATTTGACGGGCAACGCTGGCATGGCTACAGGTGGAAGCGGCGATGTCTTGACAGGCATGATTGCGTCGTTATTGGCTCAAGCCCTTTGCCGCCGCTTGGATGTCCATCCCGTTGAAGTGGTGGCAGCAGCCGTCTTTCTTCACGGGCTTGCGGGAGACATCGCCAGTTGGGAAAAAGGTGAAGTTTCCTTGACCGCAGGCGATTTGCTTGACCACTTGCCTCGTGCCATCAACGAGCCTGAACTCTCACAGCCACTAACCCTTCGTCCCCTCAGTCCTTTCGTCCGATTCGTCGTCAGGATGAGAAAGTGAGGCTGATGTAGGGAAACGCCATTGAACGATTTTCGCAACAAGCCTACCATTTCGCCTGTAAGGTTGCCCCACACCAATGACCTTTCCATCGCACCAAATCAGGAAGTTGCTTTGCAAGGGCAAAATCGTCCCGACTTTCAGGTTTTTCAGTTGCTGGATGCTGATGGGGAAGCCGCGCCATCCGAAACTGAGTTTCAAGCGAACGGCTGGCGACAAAGGAGAAGTCTGCGCTAACGATATTGAGACTTGGCGGCTCGGTCTCGAAATAAGTGCCGACAAACTCTCAGCGGGCAAAATCCACTGGAGCATTCCCATCTCCTCGCCAAACTGAAGTTTATGCGATGCCAGCAGAGCACCACCACCCACTTGGAAAGAAAGTATTTGGTCGCTCAAATCTCCAGTGAAAACTTGAAGCAGTTGAAAGTTCGGTTGCGAGTATCCCTGTTGAGCCCAAGCATCAGCATAGGCATCAGCAAGTAGGGAAAGGATGTTCACCAAAGCAGCCCGTTCTAAAGGCGTCCATTCCTTTTTCTCAAACGAAGTTGCCTTTCCAAGTCCGCCAAGCCAGCGGTCAATAAGGGTAAGTGCGATGGACTGACTGATAGCCAAAACCCAAATTCCGCCACCAAGCCCAGAGTTGAAGGCTGCCGCGACGCTCCATTGGTAGTCCCTTCTCAGGAAGTTGACGAAAGTATCCTTCTCCAGCATCACCGACGAGAGGTGCAAACTCAAACGCATTCTAACACCGACCCTTTGGCTAAGGAGTTGCCGATATTGCTCGTGGATTTGCTGCAGGGTAGCATAAACGGACCGACTCAAATGTTCGGGATTGGAGAAATCGTAGCGATAGATGGTGCGGCGTGGCTGGATAATTTGCTGGGCGAGGAAAATTTTGTCCGCCTTGTCGCGACTTCTTCTGCTTAGCGACAGAGTGACTGCCAATTTCAACTCTCCAGCTTCGGTGTTGAGCGGAATGACAAGTTTCCGAAAATCCTGTTCGGAGAGCAAAATCCCACGCCCGATGAGTAATTCTGGTGGTGAGATGACGCAATCTTCCCCGATTTCTTCAAGGTGCATGGCGGAGCGACCCGCCAAAATGTTGGCAATTTCCTGAAGGGCACTTCTTGCAAGTTCGCTTTCCCGCAAAAATTCGCTCACAGGCAAGTTCGTGTTCAACTCTTCGCCGATTAACTTTTGAAGGATGCGAAAGGCTGTCCGATAGTTCAGTTCCAGCAAAACGACACCCTTAACTGAGCCCTCAACGCTGATAGCGACAGTCACATCCTCTTCAGTGTAAGCCGAGACCCGAAGAAACGGTTTGCCCCTTTCAACAGTTAGCCCCGCCATACCCTCCAACGCTTCCGCTGCTGCCTTCAGAATTTGGTTTACTACCTCGGCATACCATGTCACTATTCCGCTCTCTATGCCTTCATGGGCTCGGACAGTTTGGGTTTCGTGCACGAAAATCCTCTCACCTCGTTTTCCCTGATTTAGGGGCGCTCCAATGGAGATTTCGGCAACTTGAGCCTCAGCCTTTACTTCGCCTTATGCTTCTCAATCAGCCCTATCCATGGGAGGCGGTAAGGGAGCGATTTCGTGCAGGGCTATTTGACCTTCAAAGCCTCAACCAACTCCATTGGCTTGAATTGCCAGCGAAGGGCTAAGGGGTGCTGGTCGGAGTAGTGGGGCGATTTGGGGTCTTCGCTTTGACCTGGTGGTAGGATGTTGAAGCCACGAGGCGGACTTGTGACCTCAACGATTTGAATGTAAGCGCCGCGATTTGGTCCGGGTATAGGCGGCAATGGGTCAAAACGCCAAAGGGGTTTGCGAAAGCCCCAATGGGCGATTTCGCCCCTCTCCTTCCTCAACCGCTCAAGTGCCGCCCGCAAGGCTTTGACCATCACAAGGTCTTTGTCTTCACCATTCAGGTAATCGCGGGACAACTTGCGAGGCGGCTTGTCTGCAAGGACATACCAAAGCAAACTCGGCTGGATTGCCATCCTGAACAAACTCTTGTCACCGAAATCGCCCAAGTCGTCGGAGAAGACGATGTCCTGCATCGCTTCAAACCAAGCGTCAAAAATTGTCGCCGCCACGCTCCCTTCACTGCGTTGGTTGTCCCAACGCTGTAGCAAGTCAGCAATCATTTTGAGTTCCACATCATCGGCAGCAACTCTCCTTATGGCGCGCAAAAGCAATGGCTTGAAGAAGTCCGCCCGCACATCGTAACCTTCAATGTCCACGACGAATTGGCGCAAGTCTTCCAAAGTCAGTCTGGGTTTGCTTTTCAGCAGGTCAATAATTCGCTTGACATGGTGAATTGCCCCCCATCGCGGCAAATCGCCGTTATCCCACCATGGTGCAGGCTTGTTGTTCCAGTTGGCAAAGAAACCTTGTGGCGGGTTGATTTGTTGCGGCAGTTTCTCAAAGGGCAAAAACCCTTTCCAGTCAAATTCGCCCGTGCCCGGAGTCGGAAAGCGTGGGTCAATTCCTTCAGCCCGGATAGGGTAGAGACCGCAGAACCAAAATCCAATATCGCCGTCTTTCGTAGCGACGAAGAAATTGTGGCTGGTGGCTATTTGTCGGCACGCTTCTGCAAACTCTTTGATGTTGGTGGCTTTGTGGAAGGCGTAAATTGCCCGCATCGCTCCAAACTCTTTGCCCCAATAGGCTTTTGCCCTCGCATAAGCGATGCCTGCCTTTTCATCCCAACTTAGGACGACTCCGTGCACCGTTCGGCAAACTTCAACTTGCACAGGCTCATCTTTTCCCTTGACAAAAATGAGTTCCACCCGTCGTTCCATCGGTCGCCACTCGCCGTTATGCATGTATCGGTATTTGCTCTCCTTGCTCAAGTGCTCAACGAAGATGTCAACATTGTCGCCAGCACCGCTCGTCGTTGTCCAAGCCAAGTAGCGGTTCATGCCGATGAGGACGATGGGGATTCCTGGGAAGGTCATGCCGCGAACCTCAAACTTTGGGCAGTAAAGGGCAATTTCGTAAGCGATGGACGGAGTTCCTGTCGCCATTTGAGGTCCACCGACCAAAAGGGGATTGCCCGTCGCTGACTTTTTCGGCGCAACGACCATAGCGTAACTGCCAAAGCGAGTGAACAACCCGAGCCGCTTGCACCATTCAATGCTGTCCCACTCTTCAGCAATGCGAATGGCTGTTAATAGCGGGGCAGGGGACAAGGGGCAGGGGACAAGGTTTAGGGTCTGTTTTTTCTGCACTTCACGCCGTCTGTCCCTTGTCCCATGTCCCATGTCCCCTGTTACTGTCGTTGGTGATGTTGGGTCGTTTTGCCAAGCCAAATCGTTTAAAACGCCCATGGCTTGAGCGCCGAAGCGAAGTTGCAGGTAAAGCCGAAGTTGCATCATCCGTAACTCTTCCCCGCCCGAACTTCCAAATCGTTCCGCCATCATGTGAGCGATGGCGATAGTATCGGTGACTTTCCACGGTCGCAATTTCGTCACGCCTAAATCTTTGAGCCGCTGAGGCATTGGGCGTTTGCCTGCGTTGACTTGAGCGATGATTGCGTTCACGCCGTCGGCAAATGCTTTCAGGACCAGTTGCTCTTCGTGGCTCAAAGACGCAAATTGCTCCCACCGCTCCGCTTCAGTGTAGCCCAGCATTCGGCGTTGTTTGTCTTGGTCTAAGGCGCTTTCGCCCATAATTTCAGCCAATTCGCCTTTTGCGGTTCGCCGATAAAGTTCCATTTGTGCCAGTCGGTCTTGGGCTTGAGCGTAGCCGCTCCCGTAGAAGACGCCGTAAAGGCTTGGGGCGTAAATGTGAGGGACACCGAAACGGTCACGAACGATGCGGACGGTTGCTTCACCGAGTTTCAGAGTTTCAACCTTTTGACCTGCAGCCAAAGCACAAATTGCCGAAGCCACCAACAAAATCGCTGCCATCCGTCCCATCTCCTCATCCTCCTTTCCGCCCAAAAACTTTAACGCAAGAGAAAACAGCGGCGAATAGCGACTGGCGATTGGCGACTGGTTGAACGGCATTTGGTTGAACGGCATTCATTGGTGACTGGTTAGGGCTGAGCGAAAAGACAAAGGTAGTGTTAGACTCGTTTTTGATGGCAGTTAAACAACATCACGCATTACGCTTCACGCATCACGCCACTATCTCCACCTCAACCGCTCAACGACCACTTTGTCTTCCAGTTGCCACGCAATGAAAACTGCTGCCCCGTTGCGACCTTTCAAAGGCAGGGCGTGAAGTGCTCTCGCTGACGATAGAGGCAAAATTTTCGCCCAACGAACTTTCCTGCCGTCGTGCTGGACAAGGTAAAGGATTTCGTGGTCAGGACGGGGTAACGAGTGTTTACCCATCCACCAATGAGGCAGTTGAGGCAGCGATTCCCAAAAGCGCCGCAGTAACAGCAATTCCATTCGCCCATCATCGTCCCAATCGCCGCTTAGCATGGGGAAGGCGGGAAATTCTGCGATTTTCAGCCAACTCCGCAAATCCAACGCTTCGGCACCGTTAGGCAGTTGAAAGATAGTGCTTCGGTCTCCCCTAACTGCCTCCCACAACCCCACTCGCAGATGAACGCCAAAGTGCAAGCGCCGAAACGGCGAGCACGACAATTGCCGACAATCCCAAAAGCCATCGCTTCACGGCATTTCCCTCCCATCTTTCAGCCTTGCCAATTGTGCCATCATTTAGACGGCTTTGAGCGGTTCGGATGTTCCTGTAAGGCGCAAGCAAAGGAGGGGAAGGGAAATGGTGCGTGTTGGCATTGTGGACACTGACACTTCTCACGCCGTTGAGTTCACGAAGCGGCTCAACCACATTGGAATCGACGAAGAGCAATGGGTTGACGGGGCTAAAGTGGTGGCGGCTTGGACGGGACCTTCGGCAATCATCAGCGAAGACTTGCACCGCCAATACAACCGGATTTTGCGGGAAGAGTTGGGCATTCAGTTCGTTGACAATCTTGACGAACTCCGAAATTTGGTTGATGCGGTGATGGTCCTGTCGCAGGAAGGCGGAGTTCATCTGGAACGGGCAAAGCCTTTTCTTGAAGCGGGCATGCCTGTCTTCATTGACAAACCTTTCGCTTGCTCAATGCACGATGCCTTGTTGATGGCTGACATCGCCCAAAAGCACAACGCTCCCCTCTTTTCCAGTTCGTCGCTTCGCTACGCTTTGGAAGTTCAACGGGTTCACGAACAAGCGAGTTCGTGGGGCAAAGTCGTCGCAGCCGATGCTTTCTCGCCAGCACCAACTCATCCCCGCAACCCAGGTTTGTTCCACTACGGCATTCACGGCGTTGAAACTCTGTTCGCTTTAATGGGCAAGGGATGCCGAAGGGTTAGGTGCGTTCACAACGATGACGGTGAAGTCGTCGTCGGTGAGTGGGAAGATGGTCGCATCGGGACGATGCGTGGCATCCGGAAAGGCGCTCACGCTTACGGCTTCACCGTCGTTTGCGAAAAGCAAGCGTGGGCAACGACCATTGACACCCGCTACATTTACCGTGAGTTGCTGAAGCGAGTCGTTGAGATGTTCCAGACGAGAAAGCCTCCCCTTGACATTTCCGAGACGCTTCAAATTGTCGCATTCATTGAAGGCGCAAGGCAATCGGCGGAACAAGGGGGAGTGCCTGTTGACTTGCCCGTGTTTTGACAGTTAATCGGGCTCTTTGACCTTTTCGCCCCGCTTAGCCCGTTCAAGGGTTTCTTTGACCTGCTCCCAGTGAGGCGGGTCGGGAATCCCGAACATCCGCCGCTTCGTCTCAAGGTAGAACAGGTAGTTCTCGTAGGTCACATCGGGAGGGCAACGGTGGTCAACATGAGGGATGTAGCCACCCTCTTCAACGACAGGCGCAATCCGCTTCAGTTCCTCAACTATCGCTTCCTTGCCGGCGATGAGTTTCGTCTTGTCAACGCCGCCCATCAGCAGGACTTCTTTGCCAAATTTTTTGCGTATCAGAACTGGGTCCGAACCTGCTCGGACTTCAAGAGGGAACATGACATTGACGCCACCTTCAAGCCAGTGAGGAATCAGGTCGAGGATGTTGCCATCGCAGTCAACGATGACGATATCTATTCCGTGCTTCCTCAGGAAGTCGGTGATGCGCTTGTAGCGGGGCGTCATCCACTGCCGGAACAGTTTTGGCGAAATCAGCGGACCTTTGTTGTAAGCCATGTCTTCCCAGAAGTGGGCAAAATCAAGTTGGACTTCCTCAACGGCTCGTTTTATGACGGCGAGGAAGAACTCCGTCAGATACTCCATCATCTCCTCAACCCAAGTCGGTTCCTCAATGCACGCAATGGCGATGCCTTCCAAGCCCATCCAGTCCCTGAGCCACCCGAAAAGGCTTCCGCAGAAGATGCCTAACGGGTAGTCACGGTTGGCAACTTTTTGCTTCCACTCCTCCCAGTTGGCTGGGTAGCGAACTGGGTCTGTTGGGTCAAGGCGCTTTTTGAACTCTTCCCAGTCGGCTCTGGTTTTGATTGGGAACTCAAGGTAGCGGGGGATTGTGCTCTTCCCGTCTTTGTAAACCATGCTCTTGACTCCCCTGTGGTCAACGATGATGCGGTAGCGGTCAGTCTCTTCAAGGACTTTCGCTTCGAACCAAGGGTGGATGTCAAGGTGGATGGGAACCATCGCCCTCGGGGCGAAGCCGAAGAACTTGTTGGCATCGGCTTCCGTGCGAACCCATTCGGGCAAACCCTGTTGATGCCAAACAGTGTAGGTTTCGTCCCAGTAGCCGAATTCCTCATCAGGCACATGGTCAACGGGTTGATAGTGGAAGACCCGCAGCCATCTCTCTCGGTGCGTCAAAGTTTCGCCCATCTCCTCAACCCCCTTACACTCAAGATGACCAGCAAAATCTTGCCACAATGGGCACAAAAAGAGAAGCGCCCGAAGGTGCCTGCTTCACAGGGTGCCGGCTGCCCCTGCAGCAGCAACCTTCGGGCGCCGGGGGTGTGGGGGTGCCAGGCTTCGCGCAGTTTCTGAGAAGCCCAGCGGTCTGCCTAATCTGCTCTGAATTTGCTTCAGCGTCAGGTGCTCGGTTTCTGTTCGGTTGGGTTGCGGTTCTCGCAAAACCCGCACCCCATCCCCGTCTGTTCCCACTTCAAGACACCCCAGTCAGGGTGTCGGTTCAAAGGATAACGCAGCCTAAAGGGGGCGTCAAGTAGGCATGGAACTACCAGTAAATCCCGCCAAACTCCAAGTAGAACCGACCGCGAGAGCGAGACCAGTTCAGGGAAATGCCGACGCCGTTGCCTAAGTCGCGGGTGATGCGGAAGCCGTAGTCGGTGTATTTAAAGCCTGAATAGCCTTGATGGCTCAACTCAATCCCAATCCGCCACAATTTGCTGGGCGTGAAGTAGGCATAGATGCTGTGAAACCCTCCCCCACCTTTCAAGTTCAGCGAACTCATCCCGTAGACCTGCCACTTGTATGATGGGCGGAGCATGAGCGTGAGCGACAGCGTCTCGGTGACAGTGCCTCTTCCGCCCCAGAAACTTCGCCCTTTGTCAATGTTGTAGGTTAGCGACAAATTGCCCATTTGACCGATGGGGCGGTTAAGCATGGCGCTGAACTGCCAAGGGAACTCCAACTTGCCACCAAATTGCAAAAGGGAAACCCCCAATTGCGACGAGATTTGGTCCCTTCGGCTCAGCCTAAGCATCGGCAGGTTAAAGTTTGCGTCCACGCTCCAACCAAAAGAAGAGCCCCAACCTCCGGGCTGCCATATCGCACCCATAGACAGGGTGTAAGTCATCCCTGATTTGCCCAGAGGCTTGCCAGGCAAGTAACTATAAGCATGGACGCTGTGGCTGAGTCCCTGACCTTCAGGCTTTTGAAGGTTCAACTCCAAACCGATGCCACTGTTTTTGATTGAGCCATGATAGCCGAGCCTGACGAACAAGTCCTTGTGGCGTGGATAGTCAAGGTAGAGGTTGAGACGACCACCGTTGCCGAGCCTGTGAAAGTGCTGCCACCTGAAACCCCAGTCAGAACGGGTGAACTGTTCCAGCAATAGACCGCCTTCAATTTCGCCCCTCTTGCCAAACACATATTGCTCTTCAAGTGAAAGGGCAAAACCTTTCCGGTAAGCGCTAAACCCTTGCCCGCCGAAATATTGCAGCCTCAAAGCCCCTGTCCCCCGCAAGTCCGCTCGGTAGTAAATGGGTGTGTCAATTTGGAAGCCGCTATAGGCTGTGACGCTGACACCTTGGAGCCCGAAGGGAGTCCCGATGCCGGCGCCATAGTAGCCACTGAGCGAAAAACCACCCTTCGCTTCAACATAGAGCGGGAGTGCAATCATTTTTTGACCCTTCGCATAAATCTGGGCTCGCCTAATGACAATCCTTTCGTTTGGTGGCGGGTAGATGGTCAAGGAGCGACCGCGAACCCAATTGATGTCAATGTCCATGGGCGCTGGTGGCTCACTTAAGCCAGCGACATCGTTTTCCGAACCTTCGCTCAGCGACCACCCTTTGAAGGCAACTCGCTTTGCCTCCGGCACAACTCTTGTCAAGACACCCACTTGCCGTTCGACATCAGCTATGAGCCTATCGCCTTCCAACTTTTCTTTCCCGTTGGTGATGACCACTCTGTTCATGCCCGGTTGACCTTCAGCGACAACGATTTTTGAGTCCAGCCAAAAGTCAAGTCGGACATCGCTTTGAATTTCCCAGCCCTTGTAGATGAGCCTGACTTTCCCGCTGCCTGCAATGAAGTTCATTGTCGGCGCATAAGCCACATAGTCGCCCTCAATATGAATGACCTGCCCCTCCCTGCTCGCCTCAACCCCGGGAGGGAGAAGTTGGACTTCAATGGTTTGGCGTGAGGCGCCGAAGAAGGCAGTGACAAGGGTGACGCCGGGAACGGTTCCTGCCCTCAGTTTCACCCGCGCAATCCCGCCCCTCAAAACAGCCTGTGGCTCAATGACTGTCCCTTCAAGGGAACTGGTGAAGTGAACGATAGTGCCGTCGGGAACGGACGGGTCATCAATGCGGACGGTGATTTCGCAAGTGCTTTTGCCGTCGGCGGGAATTTGTGGAGGCGATGCAAGGAGCAGGAAAGTATGGCGTTGGGTTGGCGGTGTTTGTGCCCACCCAAACAAATTCAGCCACAAAACGGTGGTTAGGACTGCACCGGTTAAGACTCGTTGGCGCATAAGTTTAGCCCCTCGCTCGTGCCCAATTTTGACCTTTGCCCATCGGGCTTTTGCCCCGATAAATCAATGCCCAAACCTAAAACTCAGGCTCACGGGCGACCATAGCGCTGCAAATATTCTACCACCCGCTTTGCCTGCTCACTTACAATCTCGGGCAACTCAGGCTGGCGAAGGAACTCCTCAAGCACAGGGATGGAAGAGCGTTCGTTGATGCTCTGAATTGCTACCAATGCGTTCAAGACGACCTGAGTATCGGCAGGATTTTTGACCCTTTTCAGTGCCTTGTAAAGCGCGGGAAGGGTTCTCGGGTCTGCCAACATTCCCAACGCATTGGCTACAGCCGACGCTAAACCGACATCTTTCGCCTCAAGCAACGGAATTAGCAAGGGCACAGCTTCCTTGTCCCTGAGCATCCCTAAGGCAAGGGCTGCTGCTTCCTGAACTCGCGGGTCAGAAGAGCGGAGCCATTGGCGGAGATAGGGAATTGCCTCCATCAATTGTGCTGCTCCGATTGCCGAAATCATTGCCGGTGGCGGGTTTTTGCCCTCCTTGACAAACCTTTGTGCTTGTTCAAGCAAAAACTTTTTCGCACCCTCCGTCCTCAAGTTACCGATGGCTTGCCAAGCGGAGACTTCCAGCATCGGCTTTTTGAGGGCTTCCTTGAGCACAGGCAAGGCTTTATCGCTGCGGGTGTTTCCGAGGGAGTAGACCGCCATTTGCATCGTCTCTTGGTCAAGGAGCGTTTTAGGCTCTTCCTTGCTCTCAACGATGAATTTGCGCAGTATGTCAATGGCTTGCTCGCCACAGGCGCTGATGACGCTCAGCGCTGCAAACCTAACCTCCCGTCGTTCGTGCCTAAGGTAAGGCAAGACTGCTTTCAATGCGGGAGCACCAACTTGTTGCAACGCTTGTTGAGCGATGCCGACTTCCAACGGGTCACGGCTTTCCAGCAATTTAGCGACTTTCTTCGCACCTTCGCTCGATCGGGCGATGTGGGTCAAGATGAAAACTGCAGCCTCTCTGGGCTGCCTGAAAAATTGACCCGGCAGGAAGTGAAAGGGCTGTTGAGGGTTCTTGGCTGCCTCCTCAGTAGCCTTTTTCACGACCCTAAGGGTGGGCAAAATTGCTGGCTCGCCGAGCCGAGCCAAAGCGACAGCCGCTGCCAGCCTAACATGGTCCTCTCGGTCAAGGAGCAAATTAGCGAGTTCGTCCGCCGCTTCTGGTGTCGGGTTTGAAGCAAGCGCCCATGCCGCTTCAACTCTTTGAACAGGGTCAGCGCTCTTCAGTTGAGCCAAAACTTTTGCGGGAACGCTTTTCCGCTTCGCAGCGAGTTGACTGCGAACAGTCCATCCCAACCCAAAGCCAATCACAAAGGTAATCGCTGCAACCAGCCACTGTCGCCACTGCATCTCAAGCAGACACTCCTTTCCGTCAACCGTTGGTTTTGCGCAAGCGAATTGCGGTAGATTCAAACTTTTCCGCTGAAAGTTTACCCCTCCCCCACAGGCGTTTCAACTTGCGAGCAAACTAAGACGCAGTAGCGTCTGATGTTTGCCCCTGAGAGGGGTTGACCGACCACCGCAAACATTGGCTTGACACAGCGGATGGGATGGACAAAAATTTTGGGGCGAACAGATGAGGCTGCAGTGATAGAAGGAGTGCTGAGGATGCTGCAGCGAGATAGCGAAATTTCTTTGCAGCGTCAAAACAACGGTGCGAAGAGGGGCAACGCAAAAGTCGCGCCTGAGGTCGCGGTTGAAAATCGGCAGCCAGACCGAGAGCCTGATAAAATTTTCTGCCCTCAATGCGGGGCAGTCATGACTTGGTGGCGAGGTTCGCCCTTTTGCCCGAAATGCGGTTTCAGGGAAGGATGCTGTGACTGAAGGAAGGAGGGGATCACCATTCTACCGCTGAAGGACGACATCCCGTCACAACGGTTCCCGTTCGTCACCTACGCCCTCATCGCCGCCAATGTGGTCGTGTTCCTGTTTGAAGTGACGATGAGCCAAGAGCAACTGAGGGCGTTTTTTGAGTTGGTGGCAGTCATACCAGCCGAATACACTGCCTTTATTCGTGGCGAGCCTGTGCCGTTGCTGAAACTGATGTTTGCTCCCTTCGCTTCCATGTTCCTTCACGGCGGTTGGATGCACCTGTTCGGCAACATGTGGTTTCTTTACCTTTTCGGCGACAATGTTGAGGACGCGATGGGTCACTTTCGGTTTTTGCTCTTTTACCTGCTCAGCGGTTTGGCTGCGACTTTCGCCCATGTGGCAGTTAACCCGCTTTCACCAATCCCAATCGTTGGGGCAAGTGGCGCGATTTCAGGCGTCGTTGGCGCTTACTTTGTCATGTTCCCGACGGCTCGGGTCTTGACTTTAGTGCCAGTCTTCTTCTTCGTTGACATCGTTGTCTTGCCAGCGTTGGTTTTCATCGGGCTTTGGTTTCTGTTCCAGTTTTGGTCAGGCGTGCTCTCTTTAGCGGTTCAGCACATGGGCGGCGTCGCTTGGTGGGCTCACATTGGCGGGTTCATTGCGGGCATAGTGTTGGCGCCAATTATGCGCGAGAGGCGCCGACCAACAAGATACCGAGTCCGCATTTACCGACACTGGTGAGGTGAGGAGCGATGGAGTGGTTCTTCCAACTTTTCTGGCTCCTGCTCATCATCTCGGCGATGCAACCTTGGATTCAGCAGAAAATGCTCACCGAGATGAGGCTCAGGGTCATGCAGCGGTTGGAGCGGAAGAGGAAGTCTCGAGTCATCGCCCTAATTCACCGTCAGGAGACGATGAGTTTCCTTGGCTTCCCCATCATGCGGTTCATCAACATTGACGACTCCGAAGAAGTTTTGCGAGCCATCAGGATGACGCCACCCGATATGCCCATTGACTTCATCATCCACACTCCCGGCGGGCTTGTTTTGGCTGCGGAGCAAATTGCCCGTGCCCTCAACAAGCACCCAGCGAAAGTCACTGTCTTCATCCCGCACTATGCGATGTCTGGCGGGACTTTGATTGCCCTTGCCGCGGACGAAATCGTGATGGACGAAAACGCTGTGCTCGGTCCCCTTGACCCGCAGATAGGCAACTGCCCGGCAGTTTCTCTGTTGAAACTCCTTGAACGCAAGGACATCAACCACATCGATGACCAAACCCTCATCATGGCTGACATCGCTGAGAAAGCGATAAATCAAGTCCGCCGAACCATCATTGACCTGCTCAAAGACAACATGCCGCTGGAGAAAGCAGAAAGCATTGCCGTTGCCTTGACGGAAGGGCGCTGGACTCACGATTATCCCATCACCGTTGAGGAAGCGAGGGCTTTGGGTTTGCCCGTTAGCACTGACATGCCCGAGGAGGTTTACGAATTGATGAGCCTATATCCGCAACCCATCCAACGACGCCCGTCCGTTCAATATGTGCCGCTACCTTATCACTCCGAACATCCAGCCCAGCCGAAGCCAACACGAGCGTGGTGGCGATGGTGGTGAGGAGGCGAAGAAGTTGAGGGCGGGAGAGTTGTTGCCTAACAGTCAACGGATAATCGTGCTCAACCCCGAAATTCCGAGGGGCAAAATCAAATGCGCTCTGTTCGACTTTGACGGGACGCTCTCTTTGCTCCGTGCGGGTTGGCAGGATGTCATGGTGCCAATGATGGTTGAGATTTTGCTTGAACTGAACACGGGCGAAACAGAGGAAGAACTGACAGTTTTGGTGCGTGACTTCGTTGACAGGCTAACGGGCAAACAAACCATCTACCAGATGCTCCGGCTCTGCGAGGAAATCCGCAAACGAGGCGGAACCCCCAAAGACCCGCTGGAATACAAGCGCGAATATCACGAACGACTTTGGAAAGTCATCCGAGACAGGGTTGAAGGTGTGAAAAGCGGGCGAATTCCCAAGGACAAAATGCTCGTGCCCAACGCAAGGCAGTTGCTGGAAGCGCTGAAAGAACGAGGCGTGGTCATGTATCTCGCAAGTGGAACTGACACCGAGTATGTTCTGGACGAGGCGGAAGCCCTTGACATAGCCAAGTATTTTGACGGCGGCATCTATGGCGCAATTGACGAGTGGGAGAAGTTTGACAAGGACATCCTCATCCGCCGCATCCTCACCGAACACAATCTCAGCGGTCCAGAGTTGGTTGCTTTTGGCGATGGGTTCGTGGAAATTGAGGAGACGAAGAAAGTCGGCGGAATCACCGTTGGCGTCGCCTCGGATGAGTTCAACCCGGGCAACTGGAACGATTGGAAGCGGAGAAGGTTGACTGAAGCGGGAGCAGATTTGCTCATCCCCGACTACCGCGAGTGGCAAATTTTGCTCGCCTTCCTCTTCCGCGAACCACCGTTCGATTGATTGAGGTCAAAGACCTGCTTGCTTCTGCGTGTAACCGCTGCGAATAGAAAGGCGTGGGGCAAGCAGAGAAGCAGCCGCAAATTGGCAATGGGGGGCAAAAGCGTGGAGCCGCCGGTGGGATTTGAACCCACGACCTGGGGATTACAAATCCCCCGCTCTTCCGCTGAGCTACGGCGGCTCCTATCGCAAGAGATGCTAACGCGAACCAAGTTCGCTCTTGTCACAAATGTAAAGTAACGCAAGCGTCCGTCCGTGTAAAGAGCCAAATGCTTCCCGCAAGGGCTCTCAGTGCCACTGAACGGTAACAGATTCCCGACCTCAAAGCGGCATAACGGCATAGCCTTTCCCAGTGATGAACCCAACGACGGTGAAAATTCCAGCCATTGTCAAATCGCCCAAAACGATTCCCAAGAAGAACGGACGCAATGCCCGGTATCCTGTCAAGCCGCCGTATCGGACAATGACCGCTTTCGCTAACCAACCCAGCAAAATCATTAGCCAGAACTGTTCCATCGCCCAACCCCGGCAGACAATCCAGCCAACAGGGTGAATTGGGAGCGAAAATTGAAGCCGCAGCAAGTAAAGTCCCACGAAACCAACTAAACCGACAATCATGCCGTTAACCCTGAACCAATTTGGCTCCATGCCTGGGTCTATGTATTGCGAAGCCAGCATGTAGGGGTAATTGGCGTGCCAAAAGAAAGTCGCTGTCTTGGTCAAAGTCACTGCACCTTTCGTGTATCCCAACTTGAGCCAAGCGTAAAGGGAAACGAGTGCAGCAGCGACAACAGCGATTGCGCCCCACACTATGAGTTGCCTCTGCCTCAAGCCCGAAAGTTGAGCCATTTTCATCGCGTTCAAAAGTGAAGGCATTAAAACCTCGCGTTGGTCATAGGTGAAGGCTTCTTGGAGCAAGCACATCATCAAAATGCTTCTCGGCGAAAACCTCTTTGTCCCGAAAATTGCCACGATGGGATCAAAGGGCAAAATCCGCATTTGGACCATGACCATGCCGCCGTTAGTCGCAATCCAACTGACGGCAAGGTAAAAGCCATAAGCCATCACGATGAAAGTTGCAGCCAGCAACGCATTCATCCCCAAAGCGACCAACAAAGCGAACATGCCCAAAGTGGCGAAGGTGAAGCCCCAGAAAGCGAAGGCATAAGGCATCGGCTCATCTTCATCGCGCAGAGAAACTGCTTCATTAGGTTTTGCCAACCGCAATGCTTTGGCGATGACTTGCTTCCAATGGGTTCTCGCAGCGTAAGCGATAATGAAAAGCAAACCCAAAACTGCGCCGACTTGTTGGTATTGCACGAAATCGGTTGCTGAGTATCCAAGCCCTGACCAACCGTAGTAGGCAAACAAGAGTTGCTGGAGCCGTTCGAGGATATAGAAAAACCAAAGGCTGAAGGCGACTTCCGTCGTTAGCAAGTAAGTCAAGCCGATGGCAGCGGGGTAAATGTGGATGCCGGTGCCAGAAATTGCGTCCCAAGGGAAACCGCTGATGTATTCGCCCAAACTCCTTGAGCGCCTGATGGCAGGGACATTGGGGAAGTAAGTGTTCAAACCGCAGAGGGTGTGAAGGAGCGCCGAAGAGAAGAAACCGACCCACAAAGAAGGGTTATAGAGCAAAGGTGGCAACAACTTGCCCAAAGGAGGTTCCTTAGCCAACTCGTAAGGCAATTGGACCAAGGGGAAAGTGAACTGCTCTCGTTCCATCCATTGTTTCCTCAAGAGGGCAGCGAGACAGAAGACGGCAAAGAAAAGCACGAAAGCGAAAGGCAGCCAAAAAGCGAGAGGCATCAGCCACGCATCCCAAAGGATTCGTCCGCCTGTGCCTTCATAGAATCCCTTCGCCGCTGCCTTGTCCGTAACCACAAGCCATGCCGGTGCGTGAGGGATTAGCAATTCGTCCCAGCGGTTGGCTGCCGAAGCGCGGTAGAAGAGGTTGGGAAGTTGGGGGATGATGTAGCGCCATAAACCTGCTGCTGGGATGCCTGAAGCGATGACTATGATTGCCCATATCGCTGCCAGTTCCTCAGAGCGCAGCGCAAACCGAGGAGCAAACCGCCTCAGAAGAGGGTTGGCAATGAAAACGCATAAGAGCAAAACGACCATGCTTGATGTAGGCAGAAGATTTCCGGCAATAAAAGTGTTGGCAAGGTCATAGTCGTTGTAGGGCGTGATGTAAGCGAAAAGCAAGACAAATGCAAAAGCAATTAGCAATGAGCGACCAGTCAGCCCAAAAGCCTTCCCTGCTTTTGCCTCGCCAGTCGGAAGCAAAGGTTCCGCTCTCAACCTCTCTGCCATTTCTCTCGTCTCCTTTCCCAAGCAGGCGGCAAAGAAGTTTCCTCAAATAGGCACAAAACACATTATAGGCTTGCCCGCAATCGCAAGGGATGTCAGGGAGCATCGCATATCGCTTCGCAGTGGCAAAATGCAGCGTGGAACGAATGTGCTTGTAGGGGTGAGTTTGGCGATGCTTTACAAGGAAGACTGGGAACAAGCGAAGGAAAGGTTTCTGGCTTGGTGGAACGGCGAAATTATTGACCGAGTCGCGCTGCAAGTCAGGGCTCCGCGCAAAAATTATCGCCCGCGCCCTTTGACGCCACCATCAAGTTTGGAAGCCCGTTGGACCGACATTGAGTGGAACTTGGAGAGAGCCGAAGAGAATTTCAAGGCGACTTTCTTTGGCGGTGAAGCGTTCCCATGTTTTTGGTGCAACCTCGGTCCTGACATTATGGCTGCTTTCCTTGGTGCTGAGTTGGTCTTTGAAGAGACGACGACTTGGGTGAAGCCGTTGATTGCTGATTGGGACAATACGCCGCCTCTCCAAATTGACCCCAACAACCGGTGGTGGCGGCTCGTGCAGGAAATGACGAAGGCAGCAGTTGAGCGGGGAAAGGACAAATTTTTCGTCGGCTTGACCGACATACACGCTGGTGGGGATTTACTCGCTGCTTTGAGAGGACGGGAAAATTTTTGCACCGACCTCATCGATTACCCTGAAAAAGTCCGGGAAGCGATGAGGCAGATAACTCCCCTGTTCTTCCAAGTTTACGAGAGCCTTCACTCCATAATTCGCACGCACTACGAGGGAACAAGCACATGGCTCAATGTTTGGTCACCGGGCAGGTGGTATCCCGTCAGCGTGGACGAACTCGCCCTAATTTCGCCGCGAATGTTCAGGGAGTTTTTCCTCGACGACATCTTGGCTCAAATTAACTGGCTTGACCATTCGCTGTTTCACCTTGATGGTCCAGATTGCATCCGTCACCTTGACATTTTGCTTGAAATCCCGAACTTGCATGGAATCCAATGGGTTCCCGGTGCGAGATACAAGTCAATGCTGGTTTGGGTTCCGTTGCTGAAAAGAATTCAGCGGGCAGGGAAGTTAGTCCACATAACCGTCCCAGCCAATGAAGTTGAACCGCTGCTTCAGGAACTTTCACCCAAAGGGTTGATGCTTGACACCTATTGTTCAACTGAGGACGAAGCGAGGGAGTTGCTGCGCAAGGCATGCAAGTGGACTCGTGAGAGAATCCAAGTTGCAGTCCAAAAGGGTGATGGCTATGGTGAAGGTTGATGAGGTGACGATTCGCGAAGTTGATAGGTTGCTTGCGGGGGTCTACGGAGACCGAAGGTGGCGACGCCACGCCGAACCGATAGACGAATTGATAGCAACCGTGCTCTCCCAACACACCAACGACAATAACCGAGACAGGGCTTTCGAACAACTTAAGCGCCGGTTCCCTTCGTGGGAGCAAGTTTTGCGAGCGCCCGTTCGCAAGATAGCATCCGCAATTAAGCCGGCAGGGCTGTCGAACCAAAAGGCGCCCAGAATTAAAGCGATATTGCAGCGAATTGCTGAAGCCAACGACGGCAACTTATCTCTTGAGTTCCTCAAGGAAATGCCTACAGGTGAAGCGCTCGAGTGGCTCAAAAAGTTGCCCGGTGTTGGACCGAAAACGGCAGCGTGCGTTTTGCTTTTCAGTTTCGGCAAGCCTGTCTTCCCCGTTGACACCCACATCTTTCGGATAAGCAAGCGACTGGGGTGGCTGGATGAGAAAGTGACTGAAGCGAAAGCTAACGAGTTGCTCGATCAAATTGTGCCCAACGAGATAAAGTATCGACTTCACCTGAACATGATTGCCCACGGGCGTCAAATATGTCGCCCGCAAAAACCAAAATGTCAAGATTGCGTCCTCAGAAACCTGTGTGAGTATTTCCGAATTCAACAAGGAGCGGAAAGGATTTGAGCGCCGCCTCAAAGTTTTACGCTTGGAGATCGAAGGGTTCTTGTCGGTCGCGTATAATCAAACGGCATTGTGAACCGTTGCTCCCCTTGGTGACCTCAATGAGTGCTGGGAAGTAATCGCGCAACTCATCGAGATGGGTGACAATAAGGACTCGGGCAAATTCCTTTGATACCGTCTGGATAGTGTCGACGATTGCCTCTAAGCCTTCTTTGTCTTGCGAGCCAAACCCCTCGTCGATAACAAGGGTTCTCAAGGGCGCGCCTGCTCGGTGGGCGAGAAGTCGCGCCAAAGCCACCCTTACCGCAAAATCGATTCGGAACTTTTCGCCACCGCTGTATAGTTCGTAAGGTCGCTCACCTAACTCGTCGGAGACGAAAATTTTCAGGTCCTCTTTTTGAGTGCCGCGTTGCGTTTGTAACTCGAGGGCAAACCGAAGCCTCATCCTACCTCCAGTCAGGCGAGCGAGAAGGCGTGATGCCTCATCTTCGAGCCAAGGGACCGCATGGCGAAGAATCATCTTGGGAATGCCATTGCGCCCAAAGGCTTCAGCGAGCAACTCGTAATCTATTTTCTCCTCACGCATTTGAGCGAGCCTCTCCTCCAGTTGAACCTTCTCCTGCTCCTTTCGGCTCAACTCTTCCAACTTGTATCTGAGCGCCCCGACCTCTTCGTTAAGTCGTTGCAACTCGTTTTCACGAGCTTTCCTGCGACCTAAAAGTTCACTGAGCCGTTCCTCAATTTCGGGCAATTGAGCCAACTGAGCCTGCTTTTCTCTCTCTTGTGCCTCAATTTCGCTCAACCGCTTTTCGTTCTCACCGATTTGCTGTTTCTTTTGCTCAATCCGTGCTTGAATCTTTGGGGCTTCCTCTCTTGCTATCTGCAACTGCTGCCACCATTGAGGTATGTGCTGATTCTTTTGCAGCCAAGCCCTTATCTCTTGATGCTTTTCACTGTCATAGCCTAATTTGCGGATGCTCTCATTCACTTGATCCAACTGCGAACGCTCATCGTGAGCGAAGTCATTCGTTGAAAGTTTTCGGTTCAATTCGGCAATCTCCGCCTTTAGTCTCTCCAATCGCTCTTGTTGCCGCGAAAGTTCTTCCTCTGCTTGTCGGATTTGCTCCAATTCGGCTTCGAATCTCAAAAGAGTTTCAACCTTTCGCTGACATTGTCTGTGAGCATCTGGGTCATAGCCTATAGCCCTTTCGCGCTCGTCCAATTCGCTCCGTTGCTTCTGCCAGCGCTCCTCAGCCTCAGTTTTCTGCTGCCTCAGCAACTCCAACTCAACTTTCAGCGCTTCCAGTTTCCTTTCAGCCTCAACGACTTCGGCAAGCCTTTGGTTAGCCTCCCCAAACCTTCGTTCTATCTCGGGCAGTTTCTGCAGCGCTTTCTCAGCCTGGAAGATGAATTCGTCAATTCGTTTCAATTCCTCTTCCCGAGCCTTGATTTCCTGTTCCGCCTCGAAAATCTCTTCATCCTTCTGCTTCAGTTCGCTTCCCAATCTTCGCTTCAGTGAAGCGACTTTCTGCGGTGTCAAGACGGTTTCGCACAAGGGACATTTAGGTTCGCCCGAATGCTCCTCAAGCAGGCGCAATTTCTCCTCAGTTTCCTTTCGCGCTTTTCGCAATTGTTCCAGTCGGGTGTTGAGCATAGTTAGTTGACCACTGAGTTGCTCCCGTTTTTTTCTGGCGGAGTCGAGTTGGCTTTGTAGTTCGCTAAACCTTTTCCGCACCTCTTCAAGTTGCCTCAATTCCCGTTCAATCTGGGGGGTTCTGCCAATTATGGCTTCAAGTTGCTTTCGCTCTTGCGACAATTGCCCTTCCTTTTGCGCCCACTCAGCCTTTTCAGAAGCGATCGTTTGTTCCAAGATCGCCCGTTCCTGTTGCAAGTCTTGCCATTGCTTTTGTTTTTCCTCCCAGTCTCTCAATGCCTTACGGGCTTTGAGGAGTTCTTCAAGTTGTCGCTCGACCTCGTTGCGGCGTGCGATGACTTTTTTCAAGTCAGCCAAACGCTGCTCGATGTTAGCGGCGTCCCGCTCGTTTGCTTTCAACCTGCTCTCCAATTCTGCTCTTGCTTTCAAAATCATTTGCTCAAGCCGGTGTTTCTGTTGTTCCAACTCCATTAACTGTTTCGCCTTCTCGCTCAAGGCTTGTTCCGCTTGTTGAACCTGTTGGAACTTCTTCCATGCCTCAACTATCTGCGCTTCTTGTGCGAGCACTTTTTGCCATCGCTGGAGTTGTATCTCCAACTCGTTCAAATCCTTCTGGTCACTCTCAATTTGCTTTTGAATAGTCTGCTTTTCGCTTCTCAACAGTTCGAGTCTGGCTTTAACGGCGAGGAGATTTTCTCTTGTTCTCTGGACATGGGCAATTTCCTCATCCATTTGCCGGAGGACCTGCTCTGCATGATCTCGTTCCCGCTGTTTCTTTTCAAACTCCGCAACAATTTGGGGTTTCTGGCTCAGTTCGCTCTCAATGTCCTTCAGGTATTTCTCGCCCTCACTGATTTGCCCGCTCAAAGTTTTAGCCCTCTCCCTCGCTTTTTCGGCGAGTTTCTCGTAATCTTCGAGCCCGAGCAATTGGGCGAGCAGGTCTCGCCTTTCTGACGGGTCGAGGTTCATGAATTCTCCCGAACGACCTTGTGGCATGAAGACGGTATTAACGAAGGTGTCGTAGTCCATCCCAAGCAACCGTTGAATTTCCTCGTCGACAGCCCTCACCTTGCTCTCAGTCACAATAGGGCGCCACCTTTTACCGTCAAGTTGCTGCTCCAAAACCACTGTGTGAGTTCTGGACTTTCTAGAGAAACGCCTTCGAACGCGATAGAGTTGTCCCTCAACCTCAAACTCAAAAGTAACCGACATTTCGTTTGCCCCTTGCCTGAGCAGTTGGTCGTTGCCGGACCGAGCCTTTCCAAAGAGAGCCCAAGTTATCGCGTCTAAGAGGGCAGATTTGCCGGCACCATTGTTCCCTACAAGGGCTGCCATGTGGACTCCTTGCAAGTCAATTTCTTGTGGGGGATTGTCTCCGTAACTGAGGAAGTTGCGCAACTGCAATCTAACCGGCACCATGGGCGCTACCCCCTTCACATCTCCATCAACTTCTGAGCCAGTTCTATCAAGCGTCTTTTGCGCTGTCCAATTTGCTTTTCTTCCTTCGCCAGTTCGTCCACCCAATTTGCCAACCACTCAATTGGGCTTTGGCGCAGAATTTGCTCGAATTCTTCCAGCGAGTGGGAAACAGGTTCATCCGAAATTTGAGGCATTCCTTCAGAACGAATTTCAAGGGCTGAGATGTGGTCGACACGCTTCTCCAAGAGTTCCCTTAATCTGCCCAAATTGACCTGCTCCCTTTGCGCTTCCTTGACAAAAATTTGGACGCGAACGACGGCACCGTCTATTTGACGGTTTTGGTTCAAAGCATTTATGGCGGATTGAGTTGGGTCATTTGAGTCTCGGACATCGAGCCTAACTGTGACGAAGGGACGGGTCGGCGCTTGAACAAACTCCCAACTTGCCTCCCAATCACCTTTTTGCGTCCTTTCCAACTCAACCACGACAAAGCCTTTAGGTTGCTTCTCCTCCCCAAAGTCCAACCTGCCCAAACTCCCCGCGTAGACGATGTGGGGCTTAAACTCGTCAAAAGCCTGATACCGATGAATATGACCGAGAGCGACATAGGCGAACCTTTGATGCCTGAGGACGCTTGGTGGTATGATGGGTTCGAAAGCGGACGAGAGCACCCGTTCGGAGCCAGAAAATTCCGCCCCTTTAATCCAAATGTGTCCGGCGAAAATTGTTGGGGCGTCGTTTGGGATACTTTTGCGGAGCAAACTTTCAAGCCATTCCTGAACACGCTTCCCCATCAACCTTTGGATCCCGTCTTCGTCCAAGCCTCTTTCTTCGTCAACGGAAACGAGGGTCCGACGAGGCAAATACGGCAAGCAAACCACCTGCAATTCCCCTTTTCGAGTAGGCAACGAAATGACATCTGGGCGGCGGACGAAAGTGACGCCGGGGATGCTTATTACATTGAAAATGTCAAGGGCTGATGCTTCCCCGTAACCGGGTGGCAAGTCGTGGTTTCCTGCCAGAAGGAGAACAGCGATGCTTCGGTCTGACAAGGTCTTGATGCGCTTAATGAACTCCCTCTGCGAAAGGGGGTCCGGACGGCGGAAGTGATAAGCGTCGCCCGTAAACAGGACAGCATCGACATCCCTTTCAAGCGCCGTCTCAACCATAAAATCCAAGCAACGCAAAAAGTCCTTAAGTTGAGTGTGCATTCCCGTTTCTGGATCTCTTTTCCCGTGGATTTCCGCCCCAAGGTGAAGGTCCGAAAAATGCAACAACCTCATCTATGTCACCTACCCATCTCTTTTGCCTCGAACCCGTCGTTGGAAAGAACCTATCGCCATTATAGCGCACTCGGAGCGTTGAATCTTAACCCAATCAGAGGCAGCTTTCAAACGACTGGAATTGTGCTAAACTTTAAAGCGCAAAAACATGAGCCGGCGTAGCTCAGCGGCAGAGCGGGGCATTCGTAATGCTCAGGTCCGGGGTTCAAATCCCCGCGCCGGCTCCATCAATTTTTAGCCCGCTACAAAAGCGAAATCAACCTCACTTCCATCGTTTCAGTGTCCAAAATCGCCACAGTAGGCTTTCCAGTGAGCCAACCGCAAACTTCGCCCGGATTGATGATCAAACAGCCACTGCTTGCCTTCCGTATGTCTGCGTTGTGGGTGTGTCCGTAAACGACGACATCAAATTTCCCACTTTCCGCCAACGCATCAACCAATTCGTGTTCGTGGACGATCACGAACCGCTTACCATCAAGTTCAATGAAGGCAGGTTGAACTTTAACCTCTGCGCCGAAACTTTTCAGTCGGTTCTGAAGCCCTATCCGCTCACCGTCATTGTTGCCGAAAACTCCTAAAAGCGGGCAATTTAGTTTTTGCAGTTCGTTGGCGACGAAGGGTGCAACAAAATCGCCAGCATGCAAAACGAAACCGACACCGGCTTCGTTGAAGGTTTCCACCGCTTTGCGAATGTTGATGAGATGGTCGTGGCTGTCGGACATGATTCCGACCTTCATACCTTTCGCCCTCCTTTCCTCCTATTGCCGGCGATTTTCACCAGCAAAAGGACAAGCACCAAAATGCCAAGGAAACGAATGCCCCAAAGTCTCGCTTTAGCCTTCCACGACCAATCCAAATTGTGCGATGCCGCCAATTTGACTTTGTGGATTGAAGCACCCCGGATGTCCCAAATTAACTCTCCGACAGTTTCACCTGCACGAATTGGGAGCCTCAGATTTTCCTGCACCAAGCGACTCTTAATTCGCCCAATTTTAGCCTTAGGCACAATGACCTTCACAGAATCTGTCGCCGTCGCCCAGAGCCATTCGGGGTTGCCATCGGGGACATGAAGCAAAGCAACTTTCTCGCCTTTCTCTGCGAGGATGAGCCTAACGAAGTTGTTGAAGCCGTAGTCGAGCAAGGTAGCACAATCAGCGAAGTGGTCCTGACTTCCTAAGACAATCGCGATAAGTTGCCAACCATTGCGAGTAGCGCTTGCCACAAGACACTTCCCAGCAGGGATAGTGTAGCCGGTCTTGACACCATCGCAACCTGGGTAGAGTTCCAAAAGTTTGTTGCGGTTTCGGTAACGCCTAAGAGTGGATTTGTTGGTCGGCGCGATGATTATTTCGCGCTGAGAGACGATGCTCCGGAAAGTGGGGTTTTGAAGGGCATATCGGGTCAGGGTCAACAAATCCCTTGCAGTCGTGAAATGTTGAGGATGATGTAGCCCATGAGGGTTCACGAAATGGGTATTGGTCATGCCCAACTCTTTCGCTTTCTCGTTCATCCACTCCACGAACTTCTCCACGGAACCTGCGAGGTGAATTGCGGCAGCCACGCAAGCGTCGTTCGCTGAACGAACCAAAATCGCGTTGAGCAAATCCTTAAGTTGAACCCTTTCGCCTTCCTTGAGTGCCATGGAAGACTCACCGGTAAAGGCAGCCTCTTTCGGGACGGTAACCCAATCTTCAAGGTTACCCCGTTCTAAAACCAAAACCGCTGTCATGATTTTCGTCAGGCTTGCCGGATAACAACGCAAATCGGGATTGCGCTGCCACAAAATTTCACCCGTTTCGGCATCGGCAAGCAAAGCTGATTTTGCCGTGACGGGCAAATCTTGAGACAGGGTTGCACGAACGAAGATGAAAAGCAACACTAAGATTGCGAAGCGACAAGCCATTAATCTCCTCACCTCCGAACTCGCCTAAACTCAAACCACGCAAACGCTGCAGGAAAAATCCGTCATTCAGCGCGCTGGCAGTTAAAGAGTTTGATGCAACCTCTCCGATATTTGCAATGGAGAGCGTGCGGTTGCACCCTTTCGCATTGGGTCCACTTTGTGAGAAGGTGAGCGACATGCCGAAAGTCTTGGTTGCAGACGATGCCCTGTTTACTCGCAAAGTCCTCAGAGAGATTTTAGAGGCTGAGGGATGCGAGGTCGTTGAGGCATCCAATGGCAAGGATGCAGTTGAAAAATTCCGTTTAGAGCATCCCGATTTAGTTTTGCTGGATGTCTCCATGCCCGACATGGATGGTCTAACGGCGCTTCGAGCCATCAAAGAGGCGGATGGGAACGCGAAAGTTGTGATGGTGAGCGCGATGGGACAGACGAGCACTGTCAAAGAAGCATTGAAATTGGGGGCTTGTGATTTTATCGTGAAGCCGTTTCGAACGCATCAAATCCGTGAACTCATCGCCCGTTGGCTTTTTGAACCTGCCCGCAATGAAGAACGATAGTGCCTATCAACCCGATGCAATTGAAAACTTAAATGCTTCACTCAGCGAGCCCAACCAACCTGAGATATTGCCTCTCCTTTCGTCTCATTGCCCTTCGTTGGGAATATGTGGCGTCGTCGTATCCGAGAAGGTGCAAAGTGCCGTGTATGGCAAGTCTTAGAAGTTCACTTTCCAGAGTTTGCCGGAAACGCTTCGCGTTTCGTTCGGCAGTTTCCACGCTGATGATGATTTCGCCCACCAATCCCTGCTTAGTTTCGGATGCACTTGACCCTCCGCTTAATAGGAAACTCAGAACATCGGTCGGGTAGTCGTGGTTCAAGAAGCGTTTGTTGAGTTCTTGGATGGTTGGGTCGTCACACAAGACGATATCGATGGTGGCAGGTTCCTTAACCCCTTCTCCATCGAGCACCTTTTCAACCACTTGCCTCAATTTTCCTCTCAGACCACGGGGAAGCGTTTGCTTGGCGATTTTTAACACCGTGACCGACCTGTTGCGTCCCATTACCTTCCTGCCCCTTCCTCGGATACTCGACCCGTTGGTGGTAGATGCTCTTGAAGGTTTCGAGAAACGCCTTCTTAATCTCCGTCAAGTCCCGAAAACTGATGGGAGCCTCTTCCAGTTGCCCATCCTCTAATTTCTCCCTGACCACCTCATCGATGATTTGCGCGATTTCTTCCGTTGTCGGGTTCGAGCGCGCCCGAACAGCTGCTTCCACACTGTCAGCGAGCATGATGATTGCGCTTTCCTTGCTTCGGGGTTTCGGTCCTTTATATCGGTATTCCTCTTCCACGAGCATCATGTCCTTGCGTTCTTTCGCCTTGGCGTGGAAGTAAGCCATGACGGAAGTGCCGTGATGCTCGCGAATGATGTTGACGATGGGTTCGGGTAGGCGATACTTTTGAGCGATTTCTATCCCTTCTTCGACATGCAATCGGAGAACATTTGCTGACATTTTCGGGCTTAAGGTATCGTGAGGGTTGTGCGTCCCGGGGGGCTGATTCTCCACGAAGTAATGTGGGCGTTTCAGTTTCCCAATGTCGTGATAAAGCCCCCCAACCCAAGTGAGGAGTTCATTTGCTCCTATGCGCTTCGCTGCTTCCTGTGCCAAGCGTGCGACCATCAGCGAACTTTGAAAAGTTCCGGGTGCTTTTTCGGCTAACTCCCTCAGCAGTGGGAAGTTGGGATTTGCCAATTCAGTGAGAGTGAAGACCGTTGTGATGTTGAAGAGGCGTTCCAGAGCGCTGACCCCTGCCAAGGTCAATGCAGGTGGAATCGTTCCCGTCAATAGAGCCCACAGAAGCAACTTTTGAAACTCGTCCCACGAAATCAACAGCGTCTCTCCTGTCACTAAACCTAAAATCAGCGGGAAGAAGAAAGCTAACACCCCCAACAGAGCACCTGCTTGAATCAGATGCATGCGGGTTCGGACATCCGTCGAAAGGAAAGATGCAGCCACACCAAGGGCTGCTGATGAAAGGAAGGGGCGCAGAGCGCCTGCGGGCAATGCCTGCCAATCCATAGTCATGCCCAAAGTGGCAGCGATGGCAGAAAGCACCGACGCAAAAACGCTTACGGGAGGGCTAAAGAGCACCGTCGTCATAGTGGCTGCAGTAGCAATAGTGACGAATGAGACTTCTGGACCGAGAGAACGGTGGAGAAACCTAACCAGCAATAATGCAATAGCCCACAAGAGAGCCAAAAGGGTAAGGCGAGGGTTGTCGGAAAAAATTGAAGGTGCGACCAACCGAACGAACAAGGCTGCAGCGATAGTAAAGAGCAAAGCCAACACGGTCACACCAAACAATGCTGAAAAGTTGTAGCCCAAAGCCCGCAATTTCTCTAAGTGCTCTTCTGTGACCAGTTCACCTCTTCGAGCAATTAATTCACCGACGGTAATCGTTCTCCACACGGGTTCAACACTTGCTTGCGCCCGCTCCCTTGCCTTTTGAGTGGCTATTGGGTCGAAGACCATGTTCGGTTGAAGTGCCACCTCTGCCAAACGATGCAATGCTAACTTCAGGTCATCGTTGAGGGGCAGTTTGTCAAGGTTGCTCTTAACCCTCTGCAACGCCGATGCCCGCTCCTCTGGAGTTGGTTTGATGCCTCTCTGCCACTCATCGTCAAGAGCTCTCAAAAGCATTTCGTGCCCAAAGCGCAAGGTGGCAGGAGATGTCTTGAGCAACACTTCCAAAGCACGGTCGGGAATATTCAGCCCGATCCGCTTTTTGATTGCTGCTATTTTTGCGTTTGGGGGGAGATTTTCCCCTTGCATTGCCATTACGCTGTCAACAAGGTCGTTGAGGACAGCTTTCCACCGAGATGCCACTGAAGGGTCAAGCCTGTATTGACGCGGAATAGCTTGAGCAACTGCTTGTCTCCTTTTCTTAGTGGCTATCTCTGAGAGGTATCTGACCGTTCTGTGAGCGCGTATGTCATAGGGGAAAGTCTGACCAACTACGAAGGGCACAGGGACAAGGAGGGAGGGCGGAGTCATCGCGAGGAAGAGGGAAATCAAGACTGTGCAGAAGAGCAGCAACCTCGAAGCGGAAACTTTGAAAGAAGCAGCATGTTCGCCTTTCCAATACCTCGCGATGGCGGCGATTATTTCACCAAAGAATCCCCCGTTCTTTTGACCTTTAACCTTCTGCCACCTGAACCTTTTACTGCTGGGTTCGATCGCCATGTTTTTCACCTCGCTCCGATTCGGGAGCGTGGCGCTTTTTCTCCCAAGCGTCATAGGCAGCAACGATTTTCTGCACTAACGGGTGGCGGACAACATCGCTCTCAGTCAAGTAAACGAAAGCCACTCCTTCCACGCCTTTCAAAATCTCTTGCACTTCCACTAAGCCCGACTTGACGCCCTTGGGCAAATCAATTTGAGTGATGTCACCCGTAACGACCATTTTTGCGTTGAAACCCAACCTCGTCAGCACCATTTTCATCTGAAGGCTGGTAGCATTCTGAGCCTCGTCCAACACGATGAAAGCATCGTTGAAGGTTCGCCCCCGCATGTAAGCCAAAGGGATGACCTCGATAACTCGTCTCTCTATCAGGCGTTGGACTTTGTCGTAGTCAAGCAAGTCATAAAGCGCGTCGTAAAGCGGGCGCATGTATGGGTCAACTTTCTCGTAAATGTCTCCGGGAAGGAAACCGAGTTTCTCTCCCGCTTCAACGGCTGGGCGAGCAAGAATTATCCTAGAGACTTGGCGCTGCTTCAAAGCAGCGAGAGCCATAGCAACTGCCAAGAAGGTTTTCCCCGTTCCAGCAACTCCTATCGCGAAGACCAAGTCGTGTTTTTTAACCGCCTCAACATATCTCAACTGCCCCAAAGTTTTGGGGACGATACGCTTGCCCCTATCAGTGACGAATACAGCCTCTGCAAACAAGTCCTCTGCTTCTCGGATTTCACCTTTACGGGCGAGATTTAGCAGGTAGCGGACATCGGCAGGGGAAAGGGAGCCGCCCCGCTCCACAACCGAGACCATTTGCTGCAAGACCTCCGCTGCCCATCTAACTTGAGGTTCAGGACCGAAAACCACAAGGCTTCCCTCTTTCGCGATAATGCGAGTGCCAAGTTCTCGCTGCAGCAAACGCAGGTGTTCATCCCTCACCCCCAGTATGTGCCGAAGATGAGTTGCGTTTGCTACAGGCACCGTTATGGACATGTCTGACTGCTCAATTGCGCTCACGGGGCTTTTTGTCACCTCCGTCGCTTCTTTGACGACTTCATTTCTTCTTCCATGCCCATCAGCGCCTTCAGGTTTATCTCCAGTTCAGGAAACAATTTCGGGCGAAAAGTCTCATCAGGCAAAACCACCTGCGTCAACAAGTATCCTTCAGGCGTCCAACGATATTCTTCAATGACCTGCCTCTCCATGTCAACAACCCAATACCACTGCACACCGTAGGCGTGATAAATTCGCTTTTTCTTGCCCACATCCCTTTGCATCGTTGTCGGAGAAAGGACTTCAACGACCAAATCGGGCGGACCGTAAACTTTGCCTTCCCTAATTCGGTCTAAGTTCTCGGTTGCCACGAAAACAATGTCGGGCGCATAAGCCAAATCTTTGGCTTCATCAAGGATGACCAAAACATCGCCGCTAACCCGACCCAAACCGCGAGAACGAACATACTGCTGCAGCAGAGCGCCAAGTGCGAAAGTCAATTCATTGTGCTCCCAAGTTGGTCTCGTCACTTCCACCAACTCCCCAAATTCCAGTTCATACTTGACGGACGAAGCATCGTCCTCAGGGAGGGAAAGAAACTCAGTGAGGGACATTTTTCGCTTCGTCAAAGTTTCGGTAGTAGCCATTGCGGTCACTCCTTCGTTTCGCCGCCTTCCAAAATTTGCCTGACCAAGTTGCTGACCTCTCGTCCATCCGCTCTCCCCCTCACCTTAGGCATCAGAGCACTCATTACTTTGCCCATGTCACGGACAGAGAGAGCCCCCACCTCCCTAACCGTCTCACGCACCAAAGCCTCCAATTCCTCGCGGGTAAGCGCTTTGGGAAGGTAACTTTCCAAAATAGCCAACTCCGCCTGCTCCCTCTCAACCAAATCCTGACGACCACCTTGCTGGAATGCTTCTATTGACTCGCGGCGCTTTCGCACCTCAGATTGGATGACACCGAGAATCTCGTCGTCGGTCAGGGTTCGTTGCTTATCAATCTCTGCGTTGTGAATGGCAGAGCGAAGCAAGCGCAACACCGAAACTTTCAAGTCGTCTCTTGCTTTCATCGCTGCTTTGTAATCGGCGTCTATTTGCTCCTTTAGGCTCATGGTGCAGCCCCCTTGCTAACTCGGGAAATCGGGCTTGAGCGTATTTGACCCGTTACGATTATAGCACACCTTTTGCCAGACACCTTCAAACCTTCTCCACAAAAATTTGCAATCCCCTGTCAAATGTGACTTTGTAGCGGTCAAGGACGCGGCGACCAAGTAGAAATTCGTTGCCTAAGGCAAGGATGCGAGCAGGTATTGGTTCGTTAATTCCAACGATTTCCACTGTCCCAAAATAAGCCCCAGCAATGGAAACAGAACCATCCGCCATGCGGGTGCGAATGCTTCCCTGTGGATTTCCCAACAGTGGCGTTAGTAGCATTGGGATTGTCAGGAAACCTTCAAAACCTGTGTCGGCGTAAGCCCAATCCCTATGGCGGGTCATATGGACTTCCCATTCTACTTCCACGAAAGGGTAACGGGCACTACTGGTTGCGAAGCCGACTTGCCGTAGGATGTCCACATCCTTTTCGCCTATCCGAAGCAACACGAAATTGCCCTGTCCAAATTGCTGAATCGCTTCAACAAAAACAGCCACATCGTCGTCGCCGACAAGGTAACGACCGTCAGGTGCTAAAGCCAGAAACTTGCCCCAATGAGTTGCTTCAAGGTGTTTGGCATGACGCTCGTAAAGTTGCTCAATTTCGTCAACTGTCGGTCGCCACACGACCTTCACCTCACCTTCATCACAGCGAACTGCTGCCAAAATTATTGCGGGAGGTTGATGCCGATGCGAGTGAAGGTCAAACTTTTTGGTCCGTTCAGGGAAAAGTTGCCGCCAGAGATGAGGCGGATGCCAATAGAGGTTGAAGTCCCTGAAGGTGCGACAGTTCAAGATGTAGCCAACTTGCTGGGAATCGGCAACCTTGGTGCTGTCATTCTGATCAACGACCAAGAAGCCCATCGTGGCAAACAACTCAACGACGGCGATGTCGTCAGTTTCTTCCCACCTTTGGCGGGTGGATCGAGTTAGTCCTTCACCATGCAGGGTTTGTCACGAAACTCAAATTTTGGAGGTGGTTGGGATGGTTGTTTTGCCGTTTCGGCAAATTCATTTGGATTTCCACACTTCGCCCCTCATCCCCGATGTGGCGGCGGACTTTGACCCAGAAGATTTCGCACAAACTCTCAAAGATGCCTTCGTCAACTCAGTCACCGTTTTCGCTAAATGCCATCACGGCATGAGTTACTACGACACGAAAGTCGGTGTCAAGCACCCAGCCCTTAAGCGTGACCTACTCGGCGAAATGGTGGAAGCGTGTCATCGGCACGGGATTCGTGTTCCCGTTTACATCAGCGTCGTCTGGGATAATTGGGCTGCCGAACATCATCCTGAGTGGAGACAGGTCAACCGCGAAGGCAAATTCGTTGGCGCAGAGCCGTTTCAGGCTGGTTGGAAATGGTTGTGCCTTAACACCGATTACGCCGACTATGTGGCAGCCCAGACAGAAGAGGTCGTCCGAAATTACGAAGTTGATGGCGTGTTTTTTGACATCGTGATGCAGTGGGAGTGCTACTGCGAGAAATGTCGGCGGGACATGATGTCGCAAGGGCTCAATCCCGAAAACCCCGAACACGCCCGACAGTTTGCCCGACAAGTGTGCGAACGGTTCATGGGGCGGGTTAACGAAATCGTCAAGCGCTACCGCCCGCAAGCCAGCATTTATCACAACAGCCGTTTGCGCATTGGCACAAGCAGAGAAGCCCAATTTTACACGCACCAAGAGATTGAATCCCTGCCCACTGGTGGCTGGGGCTATTTGCACTTCCCGTTTTTCGCCCGATATGTCCGGACGGTCTGGAAAGAGTTTCTGGGCATGACCGCTCGCTTCCACCGAAGTTGGGCGGATTTCGGGACGCTCAAGACCGAAGCGGCGCTCTCTTACGAGTGCTTTCACGCCATCGCATTAGGTGGAAAGTGCTCCATCGGTGACCAATTGCACCCTCGCGGGAAATTGGATAAAGCCGTTTACGAACTTATCGGCAAAGTTTACCGCCGAATCGCTGAACTTGAAGAATGGTGTGAAGGCGCTGAAGGAGTCGCTGAAATCGCGATTTTGACCAACGCCGACATGGAGGACGGACGGATGGCGGAAAGCGATGAAGGTGCAACTCGGATGTTGATGGAAACTCATTGGCAATTTGATGTCATTGACCGATACGCAGACTTTAGCCGCTACCGCGCCATCGTTGTCCCCGACAGGTTTGCCCCTGATTCTCAAACTGTGCGAAAACTTAAAGCCTACTTGCAAAAGGGTGGAAAATTGCTTTTAAGCCACCGAGCCTTCGTGGACGCACAAGGAGATTTCGCATTGGCAGATTTGGCTGGATTCAACCTGAAGGGTGAGTCAAGTTGGGATTGCGAGTATCTGCTTGTCGGCAAAGCGTTAGCGGATGGCGTGCCAGATATGCCCCATGTCGTCAATGCACCCGGCATGCTTGTAGAACCAAGAAACGCTAAACCGTTGGCGACAATCGGCGAACCTTACTTCAACCGCACATGGCAACATTTCACTTCCCACCGTCATTCGCCGATGGCGAGAGTCACTCGCAGACCTGCCATCGTCCAAAGTGCTGATGGTCACATCGTTTATTTCGCTCACCCGCTCTTTCGGCTCTACGCTCAGCACGGCTACCTTGTCTATCGCCAACTTATCATCAACGCTTTGCGGTTGCTCGTGCCTGACCGACTGGTTGAGACTGATGCGCCCAGTTTCGCCCATGTGACGCTGACGCGACAAAACAGCCGCAACAGGAAGGCACGCTGGATGCTTCACTTACTCGCTTACGCTCCCATCCGCCGAACCCGAACAATTGACATTGTGGAGGAGCCGATTGTCCTTTGGGATGTGAGTTTGCAAGTCCGGACCGGCAAGCGCCCTCAACAAGTTTACCTTGCACCACAGCGAACCCCTTTGCCTTTTGAGTTCGCCGACGGCGTGGCAAATTTGAAAGTGCCCAAAGTAAACGGCTACCAACTTGTTGTTTTGGAGTTGTGATAGCAGTAAAGGAACGCATGCATTGCGAGCAGAGGGGGTTGCCTTTTCTGACGAGTGTCGCAAAATTTCAGGGCGGTGGGCGATGCTGAGGCTCGTCCCCGCGACAGAAAAATGAACGAGGAGTGGATTCCAATGAGGAAGTTTCTGGCGGCTTTTTCGCTTTTAGCGTTGTCCATTTCACTGGCGCTCTCTCAAAGCCCCGAAGCCTTGCTTTCCAAGACCTTCAAGGCTTACCAAAGCCTATCGGGCTTGCGTGTCCGCTCAACCATTGTTGCCGAGCAAAAACTCGGTGAGGCATCCATGAAGCGAACTATTAGCCACGAGGCAACCTACCAGCGCCCCAACTTGCTTCGGGTGAAGTGGATTGAAGAGAACGGGCAGGGTGGCATAACCGTGGTCAGCGATGGCAAAAATCTGTTCACTCAAATTGACGCCCTAAAGCAAGTCAAGAAAGAGGCAGCACCCAAGACTTTGAAGGAAATCGTTCGCTCCAGTGACCGCCAGTCCCTTGTAGTGGACGAGTTGAGTTGCTTTATCGGCGAAAGTTGGAAGGATAAGGTCACAGCCGCGAAAATCGTGGGCAAGGAGACTTTGAACAAGCGGAGCACGACGAAAATCCAACTGTCACTCAAGGATGGCAGCACACAAAGTTTGTGGGTTGACGAAAAGGGTTTCATCTGGCAAAGCCAGAGGAAACTTGAACAAGACCATCCCGGCGGCAAAATTACGCTCACCATCACCGAAACTTTCAGCGAAGTCACTGCTAACCCTAAATTGCCCAAAGACTTTTTCGCCTACAAGATGCCGCCCGGGTTTAAGCAGGTCTCTGAGTTTCAAACCCCGCAAATGCCACCGAGACAGCAACGATGAGCGGGTGGACGCAGGTGCAGCGGATTGCATGTTTCCTTTGCTGCTTTGCTGCCTTAAAATGATTACAGCGCCAAATGAGCGGGCGCGAGGTGATGTTGACCTTTGGAGCGATTTAAGGCGCAACCTATCGCCCAAAAAGAACGGGCAATTTTGGTCGGCGTCGCTCTAAACAGCCGCAGCGAACTTGAGGAGGAATTGGAAGAACTTGCAGCCCTCGCGGATACGGCTGGCGCAGAAGTCGTTGGAGTTTTGACTCAGACCCGAAAAGAGATTGACCCGGCATACTTCATCGGACAAGGCAAAGCAGAAGAATTGGCGCGAATGTGTTCTGAACTCAGTGCTGATTTGGTCATCTTCAACCACGACCTTACACCAGCGCAGGCGAGAAACCTTGAGAAGTTGCTTAACACCAGAGTTGTTGACCGCACCGAACTGATACTTGACATTTTCGCCAAGCGGGCTCGGACGAAACAAGCAATGTTGCAAGTTGAACTCGCCCAACTTCAGTATCAACTTCCCAGACTGAGGCGGATGTGGCAGCACTTGTCTCGGCTCGGAGGCGGCATCGGGACGAGAGGTCCAGGCGAAACTCAGTTGGAAGTTGACCAGAGGAGGGCAAAGAAACGAATCGCCGATTTGCAACGACAACTGCAGGAAATCCAGCGCCAGACATCAACGAGGGTTCAAAGCCGAAAGGAAAGGGAACTTTTCACCATTGCCCTCGTCGGATACACCAATGTCGGGAAATCAACTTTGATGAACGCTTTGACGAAAGCCAATGTCTTTGTTGAAGACCGCTTGTTCGCAACCCTTGATGCGACCACGCGGGTGCTTTACCTTCCGGACGGTCACAAAGTTCTTCTGACCGACACCATCGGTTTTATCCGCAAATTGCCCCCTCACCTGATTGCTTCCTTCCACGCAACTTTGGAGGAAGTTCGCACCGCTGACCTTTTGCTTCATGTCGTCGATGTCTCCCATCCCGCAATGGACGAACACATAAAGGTTGTCGAGGAAACCTTGCAGGAAATTGGTGCGGGCGATAAACCCACGATCCTCGTTTTGAACAAGGCTGACAAGTTGCCGCCTGATTGGGACAAGGAAGCGTTGCTGCGGAGATACCCAAATGCGGTTTTAGTTTCTGCCTTGACAGGTGAAGGCTTGGACACCTTGCTGTCGCGGATTCAAGACGAGTTCAGGCGAATGAGGGTTGTGGCTGTTCATGCCCGCCTTGCGCTTTGGGCTCAAAGCCTTATCGCATTTGTCTACCGAAATGGCGTTGTCCGAGAAATCGTTTATGACACTGACTGGGTAAGTCTGAATGCGGAAATGGAAAGACCGTTCGCCGAAAGTTTGCAAAAGCAGGCGGAAGAAATGATGGCGGGCGAAGTTGTTCTGAGAGAAGCAGTTCCCGTTGCAAGTCAGCGCTAAAGCAGCGCATTCTCCACTGACTTCACTTGCGCCATTGCCTCTTGAACCAATTTTTCGGGATTTGCGAAGATTGGGTGAAGGGAAGGGGGCAAAAGGTCTGTCATCCCCCATTTGGCGAGAGGCATATCCCCGAGAGCGAAGTGAATGAACTGGTTTGCCCAGTAAAGGTGCCATGCAAGCGGTTGCGTTTCGGGGGCAGGAGTATGATGAACTGCAACGGCTTCACAGAAGGGCGAAGGAATCCGCCATCTCTCAAGAAGCCACGCCCCAACTTCAGCGTGTGTGACGCTAAATATGAGCCTTTCAGCGATGAAAGTCGGGCAACCCTGTCGTCGGGCGATTTGTTGAACCCGCCTACAACTTTGCGGGAAAAAGCGTATGAGCAAAGTTTTCCCAATATCGTGAAGCAACCCAGCTGTAAACGCTTCTTCAGGGTCAACGAGTTTGGTTTGCTGGGCAAGTCTTTTAGCGACCAAGCCGCAAGCCAACGAGTGTTCCCAAAGTTGCAGTTCGGAAGGGGCTTGCAAAAATGGGCGAACGGTCATAGTTAGCAAAAGGTTTCTGACAGGGCGAGCGCCTAAGACGCGCAGGGCAGTTGGCAGGCTTGTCACCTTTCTCCTCAAACCTGTCAACGCAGAGTTTGCCAACTTCAAAAGTTGAGCGACTAAGTTTTGGTCTTGAGCGATGACTTCAGCAACTTCGTGCCAATCAAAATCCTCTCGCTCGAGCAAAACCAAAGCCTGTTGAACAACTGGCGCCAAAGCTGGTAGTTCCGTTAATTGCTCCAGAATCTCCCACACATCCTGAGTTTCGCGCAGGTTTAGCAGCGTTCGAATAATCTTGGGATCGAAGGCTTGTCCCATCTCAGATTTGAGCAAAGCGTTGATTTCCGAATGGGACAAAGGAGGGCTATCTCCTTTCGGCTCGGTCAAGTGGTCGTAAGCGTTGGCGACAGAGGCAATGCGGGCAAGTAGCGGTATCATCTCACCTTGGAGTCGGTCGGGGTAGCCTTGCCCGTCCCATCTTTCGTGATGGTGTCTGATGACGCTGATGGCTTCGCTTGGTAAATCCATGCCTTTCACTAACTGCTCGCCCAAAACAGGATGTTGGCGAATAAGTGTTTGCTCAACTGGAAGCACTTGTGAAGTCTGATTTTTCAAAAGTTGGTCTGGGAGCAAAAGTTTGCCAATGTCGTGAAAGAGGCAGCCAAGTTGCAACGCTCTTAGGTTATCCTCGCTGAGCCCCAGTTCATGCCCCAGAGCCAAAGCATATTGGGCGACTCGGTAACTGTGACCGCGACCCGTTTCGGTTTTGCTCTCAAAAGCAGTAGCCAAAAGCAAGGGGAGGGTTCGCCCGCCGGCAATTTCGGTCTGTTGCTGGAGCGCGTCCATTATCTCCTTCGCCGATAGTGGTTTGACCCAGATGTGGTGCACTTGCGCCTCATTGACGGCTCGAAGAAGCAATTGATGGTCTGGAGACGAAACCACAAGTCCACGCAAAGCAAACGGTGAAAGTGAACGAACAAGTGAAAGGAGGGAGATTCCGTCAATGTTGGGAGTCGCCGAATCTACTATGACAGCGTGCCAAGGTTGGGCGAGGAAATCACGAGAAGAAACTTCCGCCAAGGGAAGCAACTTCATGTCAAGTTTGATTGCAACGGTGTAGAAGGTTCTGAGCAAATCCTTGTCGGTTGTCACGACAAGTATTGTTGGCTTCGTCATAGCCCAATGACCTCGCCGTTTTTAGGAAGGGGAGCCGCGCACCCCACCGTTGAACTCGCCTTCCGGGCGTTACCGACGCCGGTGGCTCCAGCCAGGTAACCCTGCGGCGCGCGGCAGGGAGGGCTTACCGTTGCTCCCTTCCGGGCCTGGCGGGGTTCACCCTGTGCCGCCGCGCAGGACCCAGCCTTCATCGCCCCGCGCGTCAGCCCGTCCCCACAAGGCGAGCCCGCGGGCAGGGAATTCGGCCCCGCTATCGCCGATTGCGGGTTCAGGGCACGGCGAGCTCCCCACCTAGCGCGGCTCCCTTCGTTGATTATAGCCGAACTTTCATGGCACTGCAACCTATTCCAACCTACTCTCAACTTCCTGAACTTGACCGGTCTCTAAGGCTAATAGTGCCTTCTCCATGACCTCAACCACATGCCTTGCGCGGGAGACATGAATTGGCGATGGTTCACCGGTGTTGATGCAATGGCGGAAATGTTCAATGACTCTCAAACCCATTGTTGGGCGCTGTCCGCCCCAAAGTTTGCGTTCCCGCTCTTTCACTTCCGCTGGCAACTCAACCCGGTGCCATCCTTCGGGTCTTCGGTAGCCTTCAACTTCGCTCACCAACCAAATTTCGTCTTGCCATAAATCAGCGGTCAGAGAACCATGACTGCCGTAAAACTCGTAGGATGGCACTCTGTTGTAACGCATGCAGAAACTGGCATCCACCACAGCGAAGCATCCGTCCCCGAAGTCCAACAGCACAAATCCGTTGTCTTTCGTTGTGACCTTAATGTCGTAGGGGACAAAGCCAGGTTCAGTCACTTTCTCAATCCGCCGCTCAGGAATAGCAGTGCCCGCCATCGCAAAAACTCGCTTCACGGAACCGAGAACATAAGTCAGGAGCGTCAAAGCGTAAACCCCCATGTCATAGAGCGGGACATAAGGTCCAGACTTTTCAGCCAAGAAGTAACCACGAGGGTCGGTATGGAATGTTCCCCTTTCGGGACCGCCATGGCTGCTGTGTGCGCGAGCGAATGCAACTTTGCCCAACGCCCCATTGACAATCAGTTCGCGGATGAATTGAACGGTTGGAAGGAGCGGATAAATAGGGGCGCAAAGGAGCAACACCTTGTTGCACTCAGCCAATTCGGCTAACTCATCCGCTTCCCTTCTGCTCAAAGTCAAAGGTTTCTCAGAGTAGCAATTCTTTCCCGACTGAAGCACCTGCCGAACGATAGGCGGGTGAGTAAGCAATGGTGTCAGAACGAAGACCAAGTCCAAATCTTCGCGTTCAAGCATCTCTGCCACATCGGTGTAAACCTTCTGAGCACCGAAGTCCTTTGCTGCAACTTCTGCCCGTTCACGAACGATGTCGCAAACTGCTTGCAGAACGACGCCAGCATCGGGATTGTGAATTCCCGGCAAGTAGAGTTTACGCGCCACATCCCCTGTGCCAACAATCCCGATTTTCAACACCTCAATCGCCTCCTTTGCTCAAGCCTTTACTCAGCCTCAATTCTGACTCTCGCTGTCAGAGAAGGCTTGCGACGATTATGTCATCCACAAGCAGGCATCACGCTTCGTTGTGCAGCCAAATCTGGCAAAGCAAGACAAAAGGCACTGACCGTGGCAAATTATGAACGACCTTTTGCAATTTGCTTGAAAGTGAGCGGTTCGTCAGTAATTGCCGTGGAGGTGCAAGCCTAATGTCTCGAAAACGCCAACGGAAGCAAACCAAAGGCGTTGGTCGTGAACAAAGGGCAGGAGAGACTCAGAAGGAGGCTTCTAAGAGTGGCAAAAAACTCATCATCGTTGAGTCGCCCGCTAAGGCGAGGACAATTCGTCAAATCGTTGGCGACGAATTCGCTGTTGAAAGCACGATGGGGCACATAATGGATTTGCCCGAGCGAAAGTTCGGTGTCGATTTAGAGAATGGCTTCACGCCTCAGTATGTCATCCGACCAAAGCGAAAGGATGTCATAAGGCGACTGAGGGAAGCGGCAAAGGAGGCAAGTGAAATTTACTTGGCTTCAGACCCAGACCGTGAAGGGGAGGCAATCGCATGGCATGTGGCTCAGGTTATAAAGCGACCGGATGCAAAACGAATCGAGTTTCACGAGATAACGAAGCCTGCCATCCTAAAGGCTCTAAAAAACCCGCGCGATATCGACACCAACTTGGTCAATGCTCAACAGGCACGCCGAGTCCTTGACAGAATTTTTGGCTACACCCTTAGTCCTTTGCTTTGGCAAAAGATCAAAAAGAACCTGTCGGCAGGGCGCGTCCAATCGGTTGCCTTGCGCCTTGTGGTTGAGCGGGAGAGGGAAATTCAAAACTTCGTTCCTCAGGAGTATTGGAGCATCATCGCAACATTGACGCCGGAAGACCGAGACGCCCCCTTCGATGCCCGCTTGGTCCAAATCGGTGAGTGGAAAGTCACAACGCCCGAACGCGAAACCGAGAAAGGGGACGGTAAGAGCAAGGCAGAAGACAGACAGACTCCGACGGAGAAGAAAGATAGCGGGATAGTCATCTCAAACGAGGCGGAAGCGAGAGCGTTGGTAGCGATTTTGGAAAGAGCGAACTATCGCGTCCTGAAGGTCGAGCGAGGTGAGCGAAAGCGGACACCACCACCACCTTTCATCACCTCGACGCTTCAGCAAGTTGCTTCCCGCCAGTTAGGCTTCAATCCAACTCGGACGATGCGCATTGCCCAACAACTTTATGAAGGTGTCGATTTGGGAGACGAAGGCACAGTTGGCTTGATCACTTACATGCGAACTGATTCACCTCGTGTCTCGGAAGTGGCACAGGCTCAGGCTGCCGATTTCATACGACAAGTTTTCGGTGAGTCTTTCCTGCCACCAAAACCTCGCCAGTTTAAGGCACGGAAAACCGCTCAAGAAGCACACGAAGCCATCCGTCCAACTTCGGTCTTCCGAACTCCAGAAAAAGTCAAGCCTTACCTGACCGACGAACAATTTGCCCTCTATTCGCTCATTTGGCGCAGGTTCATCGCAAGCCAAATGGCTGATGCAATCTACGACACTTTGACGGTTGACATACTCGCCGAAAGTTTAGAGGCAAATGGCGATGGACTCGAGTTACCAGATTGGCTGAAGGGTGTGCGGGAATTCCTTTTCAGGGTTACTGGGCGAGCGTTGAAGTTTGCGGGCTGGTTGGCTGTTTACGGTGCTGATGCTGACGAGAGGGATGAGGATGAGGACGAAAGTGTTCGCATACCCGAACTGTATGAAGGCGAAACTTTGAGACTTCTGGAACTTAAGCCGGAGCAGCACTTCACCAAACCGCCCGCAAGATACACTCAGGCAACTTTGGTCAAAGCCCTTGAAGAGTTAGGCATTGGGCGTCCTTCAACTTACGCCCCGACGGTTGACATAATTGTCAAGCGAGGCTATGTGGAACTGAAGGGCAAACAACTCGTCCCGACACCGCTTGGCATCCTCGTTTGCGACAGACTGGTTCAATTTTTCCCAGACTTGCTCAGCGTTGATTTCACCGCACAAATGGAAGACAGGCTTGACGAAGTTGAGGAGGGTAAGTGGGACTGGCAGGAGGTAGTCCGTTACTTCTACGAGCCCTTCAAAGAGGCGTTGGAGCACGCAAAGAAGTGGATGGGCAAAGAAGGTGGCTTGACAACAGACCAGAAATGCCCCCTTTGCGGTGCTGCGATGGTCATCAAGTTTTCTGCCTACGGTCCATTCCTCGCTTGCGAACGCTACCCTGAATGCCGAGCGCTCATACCAATGGAAGAGGGGGCGACAAAGGAGTGTCCGCATTGCGGTAATATCATGGTGAAGCGCGGTAACGACAGCATGCGTTACTTCCTTTGCTTGCAGTGCGGTGCTGTTGAACCTGCAGATGGGCAAGAATTGGTCAAATGTCCTGAATGCGGAAAAGGGGTTCTCGTCCCGAGAACCGTTCGGAAAGGGCGAATGAAAGGGCGGACTTTCTTCAGTTGCTCACGCTATCCAGATTGCAAGTTCGCGACTTGGGATAAACCGCTTCCAACGCCATGCCCTCAATGTGGTGGTTTAATGGTTGAGAAGCGACCGAAAGAGGGTGACCCCATCGCTGCTTGCATCAATTGCAACTACACTGAGGATTTGACTGCAGTGGTTGAAGAAGGATGACTTGCAAATGGTGGCCCCGGCGGGATTTGAACCCGCGACCTCCGGCTTGAGAGGCCGGCGTCCTGAACCGGGCTAGACGACGGGGCCACCTTCTTTGGGCGCTCAAAAAGGATAACGCACAAAAAACCAAAGCGCAAGTTCCTCACCGAAGCCCTCTAAAAAGCGCCCGAGGGGTTAGGGAGATTTGGTATGCCTGCAAGCGGCGAACGGACCCTTACCTCGCCAACGACCACCGTTCCTTCGTTGCCGACAGTATCTCTCGCCGTCACCCTCACTTGGTAGACCATGTCAGACACGCTTCCGTTGGCAGGTAGCGAAATCGTTATGTTGGCGGTGACGGTCTGTTGGTTTTGTGGGGCAAGTTCGGTTGGGTTGAAGTTTGGTGGGCGAGGAGAAACATCAATTCGGGCAAAAGCAACGCCTGATGGGTCACTTATGGTCACAGTGACTTGAACCGTCCCACCACCAAAAGGCAGTTCAGTTCGCGAGAAACTTCCTGTCGCAGTTGGAGGCGTCCTATCACCTCCGCCGCCACCGCCGCAACCGAACAGGGCAAAAGGCAAAATCAATGCCAGCAAAATTCTCCGCCACATCATGAACATCTCCCTTCACCTCAGTCTTGTGCTGACAACGCTTTGAGCGACACGACCCTTTTCATCGCGAGCGATGACCTTCACCAAGTAAACACCTGCGGGCACGGGTTGCCCACCTGAGATTGTCCCGTCCCAAAGAATTCGGTGGTTGCCGGCTTGCCTGAAGGAATTGTCCAAAACCCGAACAACCCTTCCAGTCAGCGTTTGGACGACGATTTCCGTTTGAGCAGCGTTCGTCAAACTGAACTCAACCGTCAACCCACGCCCTCGCATCGGGGTTGCTCGCAGGTTTTGGATTCTAAGTGGTTGTGCCGTCCCTTTTTCGGCAACGATTTGAACCTGACGCTCCTCTCCTGCCGAAAGCCTCAACTTGTAAGTTCCCGCCCTCAGCGAGCGAGTCAGATTAGCCACAGGGTCAACGAGGGTCAGCGACCAATCCCGCCCCAACGATGACAAGTTCCACCCGCCAATCTCAACTTCTTTGTCTTCCTCTCCGCCAACCAGCAACAGCGTCCACACAACCTTTTGCCTCATCGGCTTGACAGACACACCGGTTTTTGCTCCGTCAGCACCAATCAAAGCGGTCCTCGTCGGAGCAGCGGGATTCGGTGGCAAGGCAGCGTCAATGGCTTGACCGTTAAGGCTTAGACCGAGCAGCAGCGTGTCAGTTCCATCCTTTCGGGTCACTTTCAGGCTGAAGAGTTGCCAGTTGGGAGACTTTGAAGGCAAGGTCTCTTTGCGAGCGCTTAACGGGACGGGCACAACCAATGTGCACGGCTGGAATGCGTAAATGAAGTAGGCTTCCCAAGGCTTGATTTCGCCCTCAAAGTCACCTTGAGCCAAACTCTTGTCGTAAACGAACTTGTAAGCGTTGGCAGTTTCGTCCCATCGCCACATGAACGGTGTCACAATGTCAGTCGCTTGAGCCAATGGCTTGACTGTAGTCCCAGAGCGAATTTGGATGGTGCTAAGTCGCCAAGGGACCTCAACTGGGATGGGGAAGCCAATCAAGTTCCAGCCAACTTGCAAGGCAACTTCAACGGTGTCAGTTGGCGGCAGCCGACCGCTGCTGGGACGGAAAGTGACAGTTTGTCGTGGCTTGACAAAGAATCCAGTGCCAACCTCAGACAGAGGCTTCGTTGGGTCAACGAACTCAAACCGAGCGAAAACAGGGTTGTAGCGGACGATGCGCCTCTCAAGCACTTGTGGGTCAACACCCAAAAGTTCGCTCAGAGACGGCGGATTCTGCCCCTGCGGTGTCAGCGGCGGCAGGAAAGGAATGCTCAAACCGCGAACCCTTTCGGAGGAGACGGTAATCGGTTCTGGCAACACGATTATGCGGTAAGTTTGCTGCCAGTCTGCAGGTAGCCTGAGTCCGCCGGAACTAACCCACAGGTTGCGGGTGCCCGGACTTTCAAATCGCTCCGTCAAGGTAACCTCTCCGTTCTCGTCGGTTTTCCTCGTTGTTGTCTTCACTGTCAGACCTTGTTGAATTGTCAGGCTGACATCCTGCCCTGCGATTGGGTTTCCGTAAGTGTCCACGACTTTCACCTTCAAACTCACTTCCTCGCCTTTGAACTTCACCATCGGCGAGGTTATGGACGCTTGCCACTCGTCAACTTGCTCCAAAAGCAGCAGGCGTGCAGGGATGCTCGGTTGGACAACGACATTGACCTGAACCGGTTGAATTTTGGGAAATTCGGGCACGGAAACGCTTATCAGGGCTTGTCCCGATTTCCTTCCGACCGAGATGGAGACTTGGATTGAGCCATTAACGCTTCCGTCCTCATCCGATGTGCTCCCATCCACAACGAGCCGACTTTCAGGCTGTCCTTCAACGGGAATTATCGCCACTTGGAACTGGACGGGCGATTCAGGACGGGCGATGGGGTTATTCTTGGCGTCCATCAAACTCGCCCTCAGGACAATGTTGCCATCAACAGTGACTTTCACAGTCCCTTGTTCATCCGTTGGCGGTGTCGTGGTAACTGCCAGAACAGTAGGGACACCCAAACGAACTGTCAAGGTTCGGGTTGCAACGAGGTTCGCTTCGGGTGCTTCTGCCTTGACCGTCAAACTGCCCGCCCGTCCTGTCAGCGTTATTGTTGCCTTGAATTGACCATTTTCGTCAGTTATGCCTTCAATCACGGAAGTGCCTGCGACTGTCCCAATCGTGACCGGCTCAACGCTCAATCTCACCCGAACGCCCTCAATGGCATTGCCTGCAGCGTCAGCGACTGTTACCGTTGCTTTCACTTGCTCAATCGTGGCTGGGACCTCGGTCGCATCCAAATCAAGTGAAATTCGTGCAAGCGGTCCTGCCACAACAGTGACTGGGAGTTGATAACTCAAATCGGAAGGCAGCGCGCTCTCTTGTGACGGTATTGTTGCCGAGACAGTGTAGTTGCCCAATTGTGCGGTCTTGGCATCGGCTATGAGGGAAACGGTCAAAGTTGAGCCGCCAACTATCGTCCCTGCTGCCGGTGAGACACCAAAACCGAAGCCGTCTCCGCCTCGGGTCATCAGCGCCCATCCAAAGTCTGGTGCAAAGTCAACGGTGCCCGTCGTGTTGTCTATCATCTGAGCCCGTGCTTGAATTCGCTCAGGACTGTTCAAATCAGAGAGGCGAACTCCAAACTCAACTGTCCGCTCGCTCAAGTTGAAGAAAGCAAAAGTCCGTCTTGCCGCACCAACGAAAAGCGCTTGTTCGGAGGCATCAATTCTCGCCACTGCGTTTGCTACATTGTCCCCGTCCAAGTCAAACTCAACGAGCAAGTTGATTTCGGCAAGATTGGTTAGCCTCCGACCAACGAATTCAACTCGCACAAAGAGGACCCCTTCTCGCTCTTGCACCCAGATACGACCGATGTTGAGAGGAATGGCGGGCAACCTTTGAACTTCACTTAAAGCCGCTTCGTTAGGGTCAGCAATAAGCAGCAGCCAATCCGCCATGCCCGGCTCAACCCCAGGTCCAGCAGATCTTGGACCCGGCGGGAGAAAGAAACGAGCCTGTGACGGCTGAACAAGCCGAAGCCCCTCGGAAAATCGGAAGGGCAAGACTTGCTGGAGAGAGGCGCCCTCATTTTTGAGCGAACCTAACACGATGCCCACTTCACCCGCTCTCAACGCATTGTCGCCTGACAAAGAATCAACGGCGAAGTTCTGGAACGAGGCAGAGGTGGTGATTTCGCGAAGTCTCAGAACATAGGAGCCCCGCTGTCGGGATGACGGCGCTCCTGATTCGGCTTTGATCGCAAAGTAAACTTCCGAACCGTTGCCCTTAACAACGGCTACAGGGTCGCGACCGATGTAGTTGGAGGCGACAAAAAGCACTTGGTTGGCAGAAAGCGGTTGACCGTTAGCATCCGTTACCTGTAACTGAGCGTCCAAAGGCGAACCTGTCTGCCACGCCCTAACTTCAACCCAGAAAACTTTGCCTGCGGGTAAGTTGGCTTTGAACCAATCTTCATCACCAGCAGCCAAATATGCCCGTTCAGTCGTTATGTCCGTGCTGACCAAAGTGAAGGCAGCGGTTGGAATGTTGTTAGGCTCATGCGGGTCAGTGGGCGAAACTATTCGGACAGTTGCTGGGCCGGTGACGACCGTTTGAGCGTTTTCCGCACTGATTTGCGCTACGACACCTGCAACCCCTTCAGATGCAGCCCCGGCGTTGAACCTAAGCGTGACGGTTTGACCGACAGCGATTCTCGCCAATGACCATCGAACTTGCCTGTTGACAGCATCAAAAACGCCGCCGTCTTGAGGTGTTATGGGTGACAAGATTGTCGGGATGCTTGGAACAATCACGACCACATTGGTGGCGTCAGCGTTTCCTGAGTTAACAACGCGGACGGTGAAAGTCACTGTGTCACCAACGGTTGCTTCAGGTGTGGAAACTTCAAGGGTTGAATTGGCGAGGTTGGGGAAGCCGATGGGGCGAGGTGGCGGGATTTTACGCAGTGCCTCAAAAGCGTCTATGCGACCGCTCCCGTAATCGTTGTCCTTGCCCGGAGCGCCTAAGTCAACAGCCGTCTCCTCTAATGCCCGCTTGAGGAAGTCAACATCAATCTCGTCGATGCGCCTGTTCTTGATGGCAAGGGAAAGCATCAAAGCGACAGTTCCAGCAACATGCGGACATGCCATCGATGTGCCCATCCAACTTTCATATCCGCCACCGGGAACTGACGAGTAAATGTCAACACCTGGCGCCGAGACATCAGGCTTGATTATGTCGCCGATGCCTTCCCAGAAGACCGGACCTCGGCTCGAGAAGTCCGCAATTTGGTCGTTAATGTCCGTAGCACCGACACCAAAAGCCATCGGATAATCGCCGGGAGAACCCGTTGTTCGTGGATTTGGACCTTCGTTGCCAATTGCGAAGGCAGGGAAGATTCGGGCTGCAATCCAAGCATTGATAATGTCACGGTATTCAGGTATCATCGTCGGGGAATCGCTTGAACCTCCCCAAGAGTTGTTCACCACATCAGCGCCGTCGTCAGTATTAGGGTCGCCGTCGGGGTCCATCACCCACTGCATGGATGATGTAAGCCATTCAAAGGTTCCAATACCTGAAGCGTCAAGAGCCTTTGCAGCAATCAAAGTAGCCTTAGGAGCGACCCCAATGTGCACACCGCTGGCGTTTCCACCGGCAATCGTGCCAGAGACATGCGTTCCATGTCCTTGGTCATCGTATGGAGTAGGTTGACCATTAACGGCGTCAAACCAACCGTTTTGGGGTCGCAATTTTCCTCGCAAGTCTGGATGGTTAGGGTCAATGCCAGTATCAATGACGCCGACAACAACACCTTCGCCCTGAACTTGAAATGTCTGCCAAGCCTCAGGCACTCGGATTTTCTGCAAGCCCCAAGTGAACGCTTGTTGTATGACTATGCGGGAGGAAGGTATCGGTCGCGGCAAAGTTACAGTGGTGTTGGGGCGAATAGCGGCGACGGCTGGATGGCGCTCCAACGCTTGAAAAACTTGCTGTGTCCCTTCAACAGCGATAGCGTTGATAATCCAGAAACGACGATAACGGCGAACTTCGCCTTGCTGCTTCCACGCTTCAAGTTGCGGGATAAGTTCCCGTTGACTTTGCTCCGCAGTTTGCATCAACAGCCTCTTGACGGCGGTTCGGTTTCCGAAGACTGCTGCAAGGTTGGCTTTCGCTTTGAGGACGACAATGCGGGTTTCATATTGTGGAGTTTGGGAGGGGAGAAATTGCCATGTCATCAAAACCCCAACAACCACCAACCCACCCAAAATCAACACTAAGCGCCGCCAGTTCGCCATAGTTTCGCACCTCCCCATTTTTCTCCCAAAGGCATGGCAAAAACGCCACCTTCGTTTTAGCGCAACTTGGGCAATATGTCAAGAAACGGACGCTGAAATGCCAACTCTGCTCTGCATTTGGAGGCAAATTTTGAGCCTCTGCCCCTTCGTGCGACACGGAGCGAAAATCCGATGCATTTGCATTGCGCATCCTTTTCTGACCTCATGCATCAATGGTTGTGGGCGCGACGGAGATGCAGCGCCCTTCAAACCACAAAAAGGGTGCGGGGCAAAAATCCCCCACCCAAACTGCAAGGAGGTTGATGCCATATGGCTATCTTGAGCGAACGCGACAGAAGGAAGTTGCAGGAAATCTTCCGCAGCAGGTTGGTCAATCCAGTCAGGCTCGTCCTGTTCACGCAGGAACAAAGGCTGGTCTGGACGCCTTGGAATCAACCGTGCCAATTCTGCAAGGAAACGGAACAGTTGGTCAAGGAACTGAGCGAAATCTCCCCGTTGATTGAAGCGGAAGTCCATGACTTTGAGCGTGAAAGCGAGTTGGCGGAACAATACGGGGTTGACAAAGTGCCAGCCATAATCGTTACCGACGGCAACGGGCGTGGGAACATCAGGTTCTTCGGCATCCCTGCAGGCTTGGAGTTCACGACGCTCATTGAGGACATCTTGATGGTCTCTCAGGGCAAGACGAATCTCAGCGATGATGTTCGGGCTAAAATCAAAGCCATTGACAAGCCTGTGCACATTCAGGTTTTCGTCACGCCAACTTGCCCTTACTGCCCGAGAGCGGTTCTCACCGCCCACCAATTTGCGATGGAAAATCCCAATATCGTTGCTGACATGGTTGAGGCAACTGAATTTCCTGAATTGGCTGAGCGCTACGGAGTATTCGCCGTCCCGAAAGTTGTCATCAACGACGCAGTGAGTTTTGAGGGCGCTTTGCCCGAACACTTGTTCGCCCTCTATGTCCTCAAAGCCGTTGACCAACTCAGCGGCGAGGAAAGGCGAGAGTTTGAAGAGGTTGACCGCCAACTCAGAGGGATGGCGGATGATGATTGGGAACACGAGCATCATCATGACCATGACGAATTTGAGCACGAACACCACTTCCATCGCTACGAACACTGAAACATCGGTTAGGTCAGCGAGGTGATGGGGCATGGTGATGCCGATGAGCCTTGATTTAAGGCTTGAACTCCCGGACAGCGAACCCTACGATGTGGTCATAATCGGCGGCGGTCCGGCAGGACTGACCGCCGCCATCTACGCAGCGCGGGCAAACTTGAGAACGGTTGTTTTGGACAAACACCCCAAAGCAGGGGCGTTGGGGATGACACAACGCATTGAAAACTACCCTGGCATCCCTGAACCCATCAGCGGCGCTGAGTTGCTTGAAATTTTGCGCCGTCAGGCTATTCAGTTTGGTGCCGAGTATGTTCAGGCTCAAGTTACCGGCGTTGACTTGCTCAAAGACCCAAAGGAAATTTTCAGCAGCGCTGGCACTTTCTACGGACGAACTGTCATCATCGCAACTGGGGCGATGGGGCATAAGCCTTCCATCCCCGGCGAAGCAAAGTTGGTAGGCAAGGGCGTGAGTTACTGCGCCGTTTGCGATGCACCTTTCTTTGCGGGCAAAGATGTGGCTGTTATCGGCGACGACGATGAAGCGTTGGAAGAGTTAGATTTTGTCAGCAGATTTGCCAAGACCGTCTACCTGATTTCGCACCACAAAGAACCAAGAGCGTCTCAGGAAGCGATTGAGCGTGCTCGTCAACTTCCGAACATCGTTTGGCTTATGGGCACGCGGGTCGTCGCCATTGAGGGTGAGGAAAAGGTCACAGGGATTGTCATTGAGCGAGAAGGTGTCAGAGAGAGGTTGCCTGTTGCGGGTGTGTTCGTTTACTTGCTCGGAACAAAGCCTGTCACCGACTTCCTCAACGGTCAAGTTGAGTTGACGCCCCAAGGTTGCATCAAGGTTGACCCTGAGACGAAGATGACGAATGTGCCCGGTGTCTTTGCTGTCGGCGATGTGACATGCAAGGAGATTCGGCAGGCGGTTATCGCTGCCGCCGAGGGCGCTATTGCCGCTTTGGAAGCGGACAAGTTCCTTCGCAAACGCGCAAAGGCTCGTTCTGATTGGGCGTGAAATGGGTCTTTTGCTCTCCCCCTCGGAAACGCCTGCTTGGCTGACTGCATCAAAATTTTCATGGTGACCGAAGGCTATGGGGGAACGCTTCATCGTTATCCGGGGTGCACGGCAACACAACCTGAAGAACATAGACTTGGTGCTGCCGAAGGAAAAACTGATTGTCATCACGGGCATTTCTGGGTCAGGCAAAAGTTCGCTGGCTTTTGACACCCTTTACGCTGAAGGGCAGCGCCGATATGTGGAGAGCCTTTCCGCTTACGCGAGGCAGTTCTTGGGTCGGTTGGACAAGCCCGATGTTGACTTCATTGAAGGGCTTTCGCCTGCTATCAGCATTGACCAAAAAGCGATGCACCACAACCCTCGCTCAACTGTCGCCACAGTGACCGAGATTTACGACTACTTGCGACTTCTGTTCGCTCGCGTTGGAACGCCTCACTGCCACAAGTGCGGTCGTCCCATCATCCGCCAAACGCCAGAGCAAATCGTTGACCAAATCTTGAGTTTGCCCGAAGGCACTCGCATCCATGTCCTCGCCCCAGTCGTTCGCGGTCGTAAAGGGACTTACGGGCACTTGTTTGAAGAAATTCGCCGGCAAGGGTTCGTTCGCGTCCGGGTTGATGGGCAAGTGATGACCGTTGACGAAGCCTTGCAGTTGCAACTTGACCGATACAAGCAGCACTGGATTGACATCGTTGTTGACCGCATCGTCGTCAAGCCAGAAGTTCGCTCACGCTTGCACGATTCCGTTGAAACCGCACTTAAGGCTGGACAAGGGATTGTCGTGGTGCAGTTGGTTGACGGGACGGGGGACGAGGGGCGAGGGACGGAACAGAATGGGACGGGGGACGGGGGGCGAGGGACGGAGAGGATAAGGCGTCCCGCGTCCCGCGCCCCGCGCCCCGTGCCTCTGAACGGTGAGTTGATTTTCAGCGAACACTTCGCTTGCCCCGAATGCGGCATTAACATCCCTGAGTTGCAACCACGCAACTTCAGTTTCAACAGCCCCTACGGCGCTTGCCCTGAGTGCGATGGGCTGGGCACGAAAGCGGAATTTGACCCTGACTTAATCATTCCCAACAAAAACCTGTCCATCGCCGACGGCGCAATTGCTCCGTGGAAACTTTACACCAGCAACTACAAGCGGGAAATCCTTAAGGCAGTCGCCGAAGCCTACGGCTTCAGCATCCACACGCCTATCAAGGACTTGACAAAGGAGCAACTAAATGCCCTCCTCTACGGCACTGACAGACCCGTTCGGGTCAGTTATGTCAACCGTTACGGTCGCTATCGGACGGTGATGACCTACTTTGAGGGCATCATCCCGATTTTGCAGGAGGACTACCAAAACGGTGATGACGAGTTCCGGGAGGAGTTGCGCAAATTCATGGCGTTGCGCCCTTGCCCGGCGTGCAAAGGGACAAGGCTCAAGCCAGAGAGTTTGGCGGTCACGGTTCGCGCCGCAATGGAACCGAAGTCTCCCCTACCCTTCCCTGCGGATGAACCTCAGGAATGGAACGGTGAAAAAGTCTGGCGTTGGAACATCGCTCAAGTGTGCCAATTGTCCGTAAAAGAGGCGCTTCAATGGCTTGACGCTTTGAGGCTCACCGAAAAAGAAGCCACAATTGCCCACCAAATCTTGAAGGAAATCCGCAACCGTTTGCAGTTCCTCGTCGATGTCGGGTTGGACTACCTTACCCTTGACCGAGAAGCATCAACCCTTGCTGGTGGTGAGGCACAGCGCATCCGACTGGCAACGCAGGTCGGTTCAGGGCTGACGGGCGTGCTTTACATCTTGGACGAGCCGTCCATCGGCTTGCACCCTCGCGATAACAAACGGCTCATCGAGACGCTGAAGAAATTGCGGGACATGGGCAACACTGTCATCGTTGTTGAGCACGACGAAGAGACAATTCGCAACGCCGATTTTGTTGTTGACCTCGGTCCAGGTGCCGGCGAGCATGGCGGTTATGTCGTGGTAACTGGAACGGTTGAGGATGTGGAAAAGTGCGAGCAGTCCATCACGGGTCAATACCTTTCGGGCAAGCGGAAAATTCCAATCCCTGAGGTGAGGCGCAAACCGAAGGGACAATGGCTTGTGGTCAAAGGTGCCCGCCAGCACAACCTCAAAAACATCACCGTCCGCTTCCCCCTCGGCTTGTTCATTTGCGTGACAGGTGTTTCGGGTTCGGGCAAGAGCAGTCTTGTCGTGGACATCCTTTACAAAGCCCTTGCCCGCAGGCTTCACGGGGCGATGGAGTTGCCCGGCGATCACGACGAAATCTTTGTCTGGGACGAGGGACGGGGGACGAGGGACGAGGTAACAAAGTGGGTTGACAAAGTTATCAACATTGACCAATCGCCTATTGGGCGAACGCCGAGAAGCAACCCCGCAACTTACACTGGCGTCTTCACTTACATCCGCGAACTTTTCGCTTCAACGCGAGAGGCGAAAGCGAGAGGCTACAAGCCCGGTCGGTTCAGTTTCAATGTCAAGGGCGGTCGCTGCGAAGCCTGTCAAGGCGACGGCTACATTAGAGTTGAGATGCACTTTTTGCCCGATGTCTTTGTGCCCTGCGAAGTCTGTAAGGGCAAGCGCTACAGCCGCGAGACTTTGGAAGTGACTTACCGAGGCAAAAACATCGCTGATGTTTTGGACATGACGGTGGACGAAGCCCTTGAGTTCTTTGAGCATGTCCCGCCCATAAAGCGCATTTTGCAAACACTCCACGATGTCGGGCTTGGTTACATCAAACTCGGACAACCTGCGACAACCCTTAGCGGCGGGGAGGCGCAACGGGTGAAACTGGCAAGCGAACTTTGCCGACGGGCGACGGGGCGGACACTTTACATCTTGGACGAACCGACGGTCGGCTTGCACTTTTACGATGTTGAGCGGTTGCTAAATGTCCTTCATCGGCTCGTTGACATGGGCAACACCGTCATCGTTATTGAGCACAACTTGGAAGTCATCAAGACGGCAGATTGGGTCATTGACCTCGGTCCGGAAGGCGGAGAACAAGGCGGCGAAGTTATCGCCGAAGGACCACCCGAGGTTATCGCTGAAACACCGCACAGTTACACTGGTCAATTCCTGCGAGAGGTCCTGCAACGAGCAAAAAGCGGTCAAGTTCGTGAGGCGTCGTTGGCGACAGTTGCTTCCTCATAGTTTGCCGGCAGCCTTCAGCCGCTTGTGCTCAACCATCATGCACCGGTTCTGCACGACTGTCAGACCTGCTTCTTTCGCTTTTTGGGCGGCTTCGTTGTTGACTATGCCCACTTGCATCCAAATCGCTTTCGCCCCGATTTCAATTGCTTCGTCAACGATTGGTGGCACTTTGCTCGGTGCCCTGAAAATGTCAACGATGTCTGGGACTTCGGGCAACTCCTTCAGCGATGCGTAAACTTTTTGCCCAGCAATTTCGTCGGCGTGCGGGTTGATGAAGTAAGTGCGATAGTGTTGGCTCAGGTATCGTGCAACGATATGGCTGTCCTTCGTCGGGTCGCGCGAAACTCCCACGACAGCCACGACTTTCGCCTCTTTCAGCAACCGTTCAATTTCCTCGTCGTCAGCGTTGACGATAGGGATTTCGCAAACTTCAGGCGTTTCGCTCACAGCAATTCACCCCTCAGTTGTTTGGTTTTTTCGACGCCACAAGAATTGATGCAGTTGTGTGCAAATTCGTTTCACTTACGGCTTGAACACAAATTCTGCTTTCAACGCCTCGTAGCCCTTCTGCTCCAACTCGCCGAGCCACCGTTCAGCCATAATTGCAGCGGCGCAACCGAAGCCCGCAGCGGTGACGGCTTGCCTGAAAGTGTGGTCGTGGCAATCGCCCGCCGCAAAGACGCCGGGGACGCTTGTCCGCTGAAACTTGTCAACAACGATGTAGCCTTGCTCGTCAAGCATCAGTTGACCCTTAAAAAGTTGGGTGTTGGGTTCGTGACCGATAGCGAGGAAGAGACCATCAAGGGGCAGAATGCTCTCTTCGCCCGTCTTGACATTCTTCAACCTAACGCCCGTCACTTTCTCGTCACCCAAAATTTCCGTCACGACGCTGTTCCAGACGAACTCAATTTTGGGGTTGCTGAAGGCTCTTTGCTGCATGATTTTGCTGGCACGAAGTTGGTCGCGCCTGTGGATGACATAGACCTTGCTGGCGTGATGGGTCAGATAGAGGGATTCTTCCATTGCGCTGTCACCGCCACCGACAACTCCGACAACTTTTCCTCGGAAGAACCAGCCATCACAAGTTGCGCAAGTTGAAACGCCGCGTCCGAAAAACTTCGCTTCACTCTCAAGCCCTAATCTTCGCGGCGACGCTCCCGTCGCGACGATAAGAGCCAAGCACCGAAAAACATTTCCCGCACTCGTTTCCACTGTGAACGGGTGTTGCTTCAAGTCAACTTTCACGGCATCCTCGTAAATCAGCCTTGCACCGAACTTTTGAGCCTGTTGCATCATGTTCTGCATGAGTTCGGGTCCGAGAATGCCTTCAGGGAAGCCGGGGAAGTTTTCCACTTCCGTCGTTGTCATCAACTGCCCACCAGCGGCGGCGCCGGCGATAACGACGGGGTTAAGTGCTGCTCTGGCAGTGTAAATCGCAGCCGTCAGCCCTGCTGGTCCAGAGCCTATGATAACGACTTTCTCAACGCTTTCCGCCATCTTCATCCCTCCTGACGCTCCTTGCCACTTTGGAAGGGTTTTCGGGGGAAGGTTGCCAACCGCAAACCAAAAATCGCCATTGAGAGTGTAAAGCGCAGGCAAGGGCGCGTAAAGAAGCCCAAGGAAACCCACACATGTCGCTGGCTTCGGGAATTCGCCATTTGCCACTTCGGGCGCCAACTTAGACTTTCTGGACACTTTCCTGCTAAGGTTTTTGCCGCTTGACATTTTGCGTTCCATCCTTCGTTCGCCCCACGGCAAAGTTGAGGACTTGGCTAACTTGCATAAAATGGCTCAGGAACTTGACCCTCTCTTTTACGCCCACTTCGCCGTTTGGTATCAGCAAAAAGGCGAGGTCAAAGACCACAAACACTTGTTCATCGCCGGGTTGCTGACTTCACCTGAGCCGCTGACGGAATTCCGCTCTGTCGGTCGTGCCCTTTTCATAGCGCTGCCAGTCCATAAGAGGAAGAAAACGCTGCACCGAGATTAGCGGATGTTTATCGGCGCTATCGCCAAGAGTTGGGAATTGACCCGACTTTCGTCATCGTTCGCGTCCAAAGCCGATACGATGGCTTGGAGCGAGAGTTGATGCAGGAAGGCGCGTTTGTCACCCGATTTGACTTCACCGGCGATTACTACAGTTTGCCCAACTTGTTGCCTTTGGTGGCGGGGCGCGGCTTGATTGACTTGGTGGACGAAATCATGCAACTCCTTTGCCGAAAGCAGCGTGACTTCCACGGGAGAGCGACGAAATGAAGCGACTAGACGAACTGTTGAGACGATTTGCCGAAGCGGAGAAGAAATTGCTTCAAACCAACTTCTTGGCTCCAACGACGGGCAAGGGCAAAATTGCCGTCAGACTGCCCAATGGCGCAATTTACTTCTTCCGGACAGTGCCGAATTTTTCGGGTTGGAGCATCTTTCAGCCAACAGGCATAGACACCCTTCAACTCGTTCGTGAAGCCCGCGAATGGGAACGGTTGGCATATTTGGAGGCTTTGCCAGCGTTAAGAGTTATCGCTGTCCACGCCTTGCGAGGCAGCACTTGGCTTTGCGTCGCTTTCAACCGTTCCGACGCTCGCCAACGCAATTTCCCCACAGGACCTTTTTTGGCTCACCTTTTCCTGTCCGAAGTTGCGCCTTTAGATGTCGTCATTGTCCAAACAGACGGAAGCAACTGGTGGTATGATGGGCTTGACACTCATTACGAACTTGAGCGGAGCGAAAGGCTGAGGGCGTCCGTTCAAAGCCAGTTGGAAAGTTGCCTTGATGCGCCGACACCTTTGGAGCGACTGAAAAGGCTCAAAAGCCACACGCTTGCAAGTGTCCCAAACGCTTCACCAGAAGAATCTTTTGCTTGCGAACTCCTTTTTGCCCAAGAACGGCGGAAGTGGGAAGAACAAGAGTGGGGGCGGTTGTCTCCGGAAGAGAAGGAAAATCTTTTGACCGAGCAGGAAATGCGGTGGCAACTCAGTTTGTTGGGCGCTCAATTGGTCAGCGTTCACCAAGAAGGCGACACTTATCTCATCCGATGGAGGGACGGTCATCGCGAACACACTACCGTCTTGGACGCTTCACTCTCCGTCTTGAGCGCAGGTATTTGCCTTGTTGGGCGTGAACAGGAATTTGACCTCGCTTCCATCGTCAGCGTGATGCGCGAGGCGGAGCGAATGGGTTGGCGTTAACTTGGCTCTGGCGGGTCAATCAGCGATGGGATTTGGATTTCCGCGTGCATGTCGTGAAGGGCAATGACATCAACCTCGCGAGTTTCAGCGACGCTCTGAAGGGCAATCAAAAGCGCCTTCGCAGTGTCCAAACTGGTGATGCATGGAATGCCGTGTTCAACTGCTGCTCGGCGAATGATCAAGTCATCCCGTTGCGACAGCCTTGAAGCCGATGGCGTGTTGATGACCAAATGCACCTGCTTGCGGGTGAGAAGGTTCAGCAGGTTCGGTTCGCCCTCTTCAATCTTGCGGACGACTTCGCAATCAATGCCGTGTCGTCGCAGGAAATTTGCCGTCCCGCTTGTTGCGAACAATCGGAAGCCCAATTCAGCAAAGCCCTGCACGATGGGCAAAACTTCAGGTTTGTCCTTGTCCGCCACCGTCACTAACAACTTGCCACCCAGTGGCACATTGTAACCTGCTGCCACCAGCGCTTTGTAAAGTGCCTTCGGGAACTCACGGTCAATGCCCATCACTTCGCCCGTGCTCTTCATCTCTGGACCGAGTTCAATTTCCGCTTTGAACAACTTGCCCATGGAGAACACGGGCGCTTTAACGCCGACGAACTCGGGTTCAGGCAGTAATCCACCCTGCCAACCTAATTGTCGCAAAGTCATGCCCATGATGCACTTGGTTGCCAAATTGACCATCGGAACACCTGTGAGTTTGCTCATGTAAGGCACTGTTCTTGACGCTCGTGGGTTGATTTCCAGCACATAAACATCGTCGCCCAAAACGACGAATTGGATGTTAATCAACCCTCGCACTTTCAGGGCTTTTGCGATGGCTTGCGTGTAATCCACGATGCGTTGCTTGGCGAGTTCCGAAAGCGTTTGTGGCGGACAGACAGCGATGCTGTCGCCGCTGTGGATGCCAGCCCGTTCAATGTGCTCCATGATGCCAGGGATAAGGCACTCCTCACCGTCACAAATTGCGTCCACTTCTGCTTCCGTTCCCGCCAAGTATTTGTCAACCAGAATTGGTCGGTCGGGAGCGACGCTGACGACATACTCAAGGTAGGTCAGCATCTCTTCCTCGTTGTAAACGATGTCCATTGCTCGTCCGCCCAGAACATAACTCGGTCGCACTAAGACAGGGTAACCAACCTCGCGGGCGACACGAATCGCCTCTTCAATGCTCGTAACAGCCTTGCCGGGCGGGTAAGGGATTCCGAGCGAATTAAGTAGCCACGCAGTTCGGTCGCGGTCTTCGGCGATGTCAATGCTGTCAAAGTCGGTTCCCAAAATCGGCACGCCTGCTTTGTGCAACCCTTCAGCAAGGTTCAAAGGCGTTTGACCGCCAAACTGAACGATGACGCCAACGGGCTTCTCGTTCTCAACGATGTGCAGGACATCTTCAAGCGTCAGCGGCTCAAAGTAGAGGCGGTCAGAAGTGTCAAAGTCGGTGGAAACAGTTTCAGGGTTGCAGTTGACCATGATGGCGTCGTAGCCCAATTCTTGAAGCGCCCAGACGCAATGGACGCTGCAGTAGTCAAATTCAATGCCTTGCCCAATTCGGATTGGACCTGAACCGAGCACAATGACTTTGGGGCGTTCGCTGGGGATTGCTTCGTTCTCGCCGTTGGGTTCGTAGGTTGAGTAGAAGTAAGGCGTTTCAGCCTCAAACTCGGCAGCGCAGGTGTCAACCATCTTGTAGACGGGGCGGATGTCCCAAACTTTGCGCATCTGCCTGACCCGCTCTTCCGCTTCCCTCAGCGATTTCGTTCCACGCCCTCCGTCCTTCGTCCCAAGGCACTCAGCGATGTATCGGTCAGCGAAGCCCATATGCTTCGCCTGCCAAAGCAAATCTTTTGTCAAACCATCCCAACCTGCTGACGCCAACTTGAACTCCATCTCAACGATGTTGCGGAGTTTTTCCAAGAACCAAGGGTCAATGTGCGACAGGTTGTGGATTTCCCGAACAGTCATTCCTCGCCGCAGGGCTTCGGCAATGGCGAACAGGCGCAAATCGTTGGGTGTGCGGATGAGTTCTTCCAACTCAATGTCCGATCTGCCGGCAATTTCTCGGTGGAACAAACTCAGCGTGCCAACTTCCCAACCTCGCACTGCCTTCAACATCGCCTCCTCAAAACTTCGCCCAATTGCCATCACTTCGCCCGTGCTTTTCATCTGAGTCCCGATGGTTCGGTCGGCGGTTGGGAACTTGTCAAAAGGCCATCGTGGGAGTTTGACGACAACATAGTCAATGGACGGCTCAAAGCAAGCCAGCGTCTTTTTCGTGACGGCATTAGGGATTTCGTCCAACCGCAAGCCGATGGCAATTTTTGCAGCAACCCGTGCGATCGGGTAACCCGTCGCTTTTGATGCCAAAGCCGATGACCGCGACACACGCGGGTTGACTTCAATGACGAAGTAGCGAAGGGAGTTGGGGTCAAGGGCAAACTGAATGTTGCAACCGCCTTCAATCCCTAAGGCGCGGATGATTTTCAACGCTGCCGAACGCAACATCTGATACTCCACATCCGTCAGCGTTTGCGTCGGTGCGACGACGATGCTTTCGCCCGTATGGACACCCATCGGGTCAAGGTTCTCCATCGCACAAACGGTGATACAGTTATCGGCACCATCCCGCATGACCTCATACTCAATTTCCTTCCAACCCAGCACACATTGCTCCACCAAGACTTGCCCGATCAAACTCAATGCCAGACCTCGTTGGACAATTTGTCGGAGTTCATCTTCGTCATTGGCGACGCCGCCACCAGTTCCGCCCAAAGTGTATGCTGGGCGGATGATGACAGGGTAACCGATGCGGTTGGCAAAAGCGATGGCTTCTTCAACGCTCGTGACCGCCACGCTTTCAGGGATAGGTTCGCCAATTTGCTGCATCAATCGT